>JAEEGK010000305.1_pt1 | contig 123335 bp, 94 predicted proteins | sample 8958771 | NCBI WGS metagenome assembly JAEEGK01 (sample SAMN16246547, study PRJNA631951) | gut metagenome | biome: gut microbiome; feature: rumen; material: SC-attached | host: Bos | place: Iran: Karaj | collected 2018-10 | reverse complement strand
CCCTCCTTTTTGGCTTTTCCGGCAAAAAGGGGATCAGCCGCACCGAAGTTTCCCGATTCGAGAATCGCATCCAGCAGCAAAGCGCCCCGACGAGCATTCGGAGGACAAAGCATCTGCGCCTCCCCCAGCCCGAATACTTCCCGAAGCACATGCATGACCGCACCGGCGAAAGAATCCAGGCCCAGATGCTGCAGGTCCCGAAGCACGGCGATACGGTCTTCCGGGGTCAGATGCTGCAGGACATAATAGTAGTCGAGCAGCTGCCTCAGGCCGATGCCTTCTGACAGCAAATGCCGTAAGATATGAACGAGAAGAAACACCCCGTCAAACTGACAAGTCGGAACGCAGCAACACAAAGTGGGGTCATAATGGGAAAACTGCGTATCGGATAATGCGTAGAACCACTTCTGCAATCGATGATTGACAAGCGGATTGTTCATCCAGGTTGGCAGGAAATGCACTTCCACAGAAACATCATTGAATATCTTCGCCTCACAATGATGATACACCACATGACGCGTAGAAAAGCCCTCCCGAAGATAAGCTAGGACGTCATCCCTGCTACCTTCTACCCAAAGATCAATATCGCCGCTCTGGCGCAAAAGCGGATCAGGGTAATAAGCGCCAGAAGCCTGCCCTTTGAGCAGGCAGTTCCGAAATCCATCTTCCCGTAACTTACGGTATAGATATGCCCCCGCCTCGATTTGCCGCTTATTTTTGCGGACAATTTCTTCTGTAGCCAGCCCCCAAGGGATGATAACATCCTTCGGGACAGCCCCTTGGTTGAACAACTTTTTGATTACAGGAAACGTCACGCCTATCACACCATGATCTGCCACGACGTTCATCAGTCTCTGCCACGCTTGCAAAGAATCCGGGACCCGGGAAAAAGCTTCGCGAGTCCCCACGCTGATCTGCAGCAACTCAAAGAAGGGATTGCCGTTCATGAAACCTTCTGTATTGTTGAATTCTTTCTTTCTTCGCGAAGAATCGCAGGGGTGAACCACAAAATGTTCCGGACGCGACGCAATTGTTTCCGAGGTTCCCGGAAGATGCGATACAGGAATTCCAAATGCATACGCACCATCCAGCCCGGTGCACGCCGGATACTCGTACCTGAAAAGAAATTAAAAACCGCTCCCACGGGGAGAATCACTCCGTGGTCCAGCAATGGAGCGAGCCTGGCGGCGAAGCGTTCCTGCTTAGGGGCACCTAGCGCCACCCAAATGATGTCGGGCCGGTCGGCATTGAGCTTATCCGCAATGCTTCCATAATCGAATTCCGCCACTGAGCGAAAAGGAAGTTCCCAGAAAAGCATGCTCTGGACGCCCGGATTATCCTGAGCTAGACGCTCTTGTAAAGCATTCAGCACATCAGCCGACCCACCCAGGAACGCCATTCTGTACGCCCCTGATCCGGTAATATCGCGAAAAATGTCGCTCCCACTGTACTGCAGAGGCTTGAATCCGTAAATGCGTTGCAGATACAAAGGCACCCAGGAACTGTCGCAGATGGAGAACAGGGCTCCCTGCACAACGCCCCGATACTCCTTGTCCCGGTGGACTTGTACCAGGACGTTGCCGTCCACAACACAGACATACGCCGCCCGGACATCGCTTTGACAGTGCTCGACAATTCGCGCCAGCGCTTTTTCACGAGAAAACTCGTAATTAACATGGAAGTACTCAGCCATGGGCGGAAAAATCACCACTTGTCCACGAATCTACTGATCTTTTTCCAGAGATAGCTCCTTTCCATGGTGTGACCTACCGTCTGGAACCCACGCCGGTGCAGCCACTTCAACAGCAAGGCTCCTCCTCCGTCGAAAAGGAGAATCGTGCCGATTACAGTATAAAGCTGGGCGTCCGGTGATGAGCCCAATGCCCAGACAAGCAGGAACACGATTATAATGACGAACGCCATTCCCATGATTGCTAAAGAAGTGATCAGATGCGAATAACCGCAGGCTAGAAAAAGGTGATGCAGATGATTATTGTCTGCCGTAAACGGAGACCTTCCTGCAAAGATGCGCGCAAACATGACGCGGAGGGTATCGGCAACCGGAATCCCCACGACAGCCAGACAGAAGGATACCAGATTGAAATCCACACGTCCATCAAGATACTGGTCGATGTGGAATCGTCCGCTCAGCATACTGATAATCAGCCAGGAAATAATAATGCCCAGCAGCATCGAGCCCCCGTCTCCAAGAAACATTTTACTCTTCTCTCCAAAGACGTTATGCATCCAGAAAGTAGCCAGCGCTCCGATGGAGACAGCCGCCAGGGCGGCATTGCTATAATCATGTGCCAGAAAGTCAAGCAACCCCAGGAAACCCAGAATCATAATACCCAGTCCCGGCAGCAAGCCGTCAATGCCGTCAATCAGGTTGATGGCATTGATCAAGCCCACGATGGTAAGGACCGTCAACGGGATTCCTAGGCCCTGCGAGATCCACTCGATGCCCCAGAGCCCCTGGAAGTGCGAAATGCGGCAACGACTACCGTAAATCATCAGCAAGGCGACGATGATTTCAATGGCCAGCCTTTTCATAGGCGGCACGTCCAAGATATCATCAATCGTTCCCAAATAAAGCATGATAATAGATGCGGCCAGTACTGGCAACAAGGCCGACTGGTAGAACATGGTCTTGAAAAACATCAGCCCGACAGCGATGCCGAAAAAGACCACCACACCGCCCATGATGGGAACTGGCTCCTTCTGGAGCTTTCGATTGCCTGGGTTATCAACGATGGACTTGCTCTTGGCAATCTTCAGGATGGGGGCAAAAATCACCCACGTCACAAAGAATGCGATGAAAAACAGAATCAGCAGCCGCCATTTGGGCATCAGGTCAATCATAATTACAAAAGTACTAAATACTCTCCTTATTCCAAAAGTTGATGATATAATGCAATCAATATATCATAAACCGCTTCGCGAGAATATAACTTACTGGCCTTTTCATAACCAGCTCCCCCAAAAGCTCTACACTTTTCATCATCATTGTATAGACTTGCTATTACCTTCCCTAATTGTTCCGCATTCCCCGGCTCAACTAACAAGCCTTGTACTTCATTTTCAATAATCGAAGGCATGGCTCCTATATTGGTAGTTATGATCGGGCGTTTTAGCATCATACCTCGCGTAATGACATTCGGAAACCCCTCATACCATTTACTAGGCGCAACTATTATTTTTGACCTTAAATAAAACTCATTCAGCGCATGCCCATTCACAAATCCAACGAACGCCAAATTCTTCGGACAATCACGTGGAATTGAAAAACCCGCATCTAGCATACCCGCCACCCTGAATGGAATGCCTGGATTCATCTTGGCAGCCTCTATAAATTCATAAATGCCCTTCTCTGAACTCACACGGCCGACGAAACTAACAAACTGGCCCAGATCATCATAATCGCTCATGCTTATCTCCGGGCAAATACCCGGCAATACTACCAGTTTCTCGTCAGGTATACCCTGTTCAATAAACTTCCTTCTTTGGTACTCAGTCTGAACGATATATTTGTCAACGCCATTTGCGACATTATGAGATACCCGTGAATATGCATTCCTCAGGGCATATCCGATGCTCTTGAAAATATTATTCTCGCAATTCTCTATAACACAGTGCCATTCTTTACCGCCAAAACACTTCTCACATATCTTTCCTTTTGCATTAAGACATAACCCCGATGGACAAAACAACCGATAGTTCGGGCAGCGCATCACAACCGGAATGCCGCGCTGTTTAATGGGCTTGAATATGGAAGATGACAGTAATGGATAAAGATTCTGTACTTGCACGATATCAGGTTTAAAACTGTCCAGTATCTTTGCCAAAGCTTTTGCACTATATGGATTATAAATACCAGCAAAAAAAGCCTTAATGGGGCCAAAACCACCCCTTATCTCATCCGAATTCCGTTTGAACCATCCTATTTCGTGACTATGATCACTTAATAGGGCAGCCAACTCGCTGGATGAATGTTCTTCTCCTGACGGGGTTTTCTCACTATACGAGTTATGAATAAACAAAACTTTCATCCCTCTATCTCTTTTTCCGACTTGGAAGATTCAACATTGCGCCAAATTTCATATCCCATTCCTCTGGTTCAAACGGAACCATACCGCTGAAATGGAATAAAGTCAACTCCCCGAACAATACCCTGTCGCCCAAATCGTACATATCAACCCTTACATGCGGCATCCCTTTGGATAACTGTTCGGCAATGTGTTTCATTAATGCGAAATGAAGAGGTTTATCAGGTGTGGTTTGAGCCTGATCATGCCCCTGTCTGATTGGGAGATGATTAAAATCTGCATCAAAGAAGTCAAATTTAACCTCCTCTTCTGGATTCTGCCTGTCAGTTGCTACAAACAACCCTTTGACAGTACCATCAAAACAGAAGAATTTATAATCTGCTAACTCTTTGACAGCAGAACAAGGCTCAATGTACTTTTCAGCAAGAATACGTTTAGGGACATTTTTATATGGCCATTCTCTCCATACAACATAAAGATCCGTAGCCATACTTTCTTTTAAACACCGAGTAGCCCGTTCTCTATCAAAAGTTGATAAATCCCGGCAAATGACAACGCCTTCGTTTCCACCACCGTGGGTCGTTTTGAGCACAAATTGATTGGGCAATTTATCCCACTCTATCATTTCAACGCTATCCCAGACACCAAGAGTAGGGATTACGTATTCTTCACCAATAATACCAGCTACATATTCCTTGACTGCATACTTGTCTACCATCGTCATATACTCCGATTTCCTATCATACAACTTAAGCCACTGCAGCTTTTCATTATAAGTCTTAGGATTCCGCCAATTAGGGAGGCGTCTGAAAGTCCGAAAGTATTTCAGGGTCAGATACAGTTTATCCGGTAAATGGCGAACCAGTTTGACAGCCACATTATTATTCATAGGTCCAATCAAATAACTTCTATGACTTTTTTAAACTCTTTTTTAAACGTTGTCGGCATTAAACAGGGTTTAACAGGATCAGCCACCTGCTTATAATCCACCTGCTGCAACAAGAGTTCCAATTTACGCTTGATATCTTGTTCGTCTAATGGATTAATGCTAAAACCATTACAGCCGTCCTGTACCAAGCATGAACTACCCGCCCTTGCTGAAACCAAACATTTGCATCCGCTCATAAGAGCCTCGTTTACAACAGCCCCAAATGCTTCTTTAACGCTTGGGAGCGCAAAGATTTGAGCCACATTATACCATGCATAGAGTTCCAGCCCGGACATTTTCCCGGGAAAAAGAATTCTGGCAGGATCGGCAATCCTTCTATAAGACGCTTCTTCTGGACCTGCCCCTACTAAAATAAGCCTGACATGATCGTCGGAGATAGATTGAACCGCTTTGATTAGCGCAGTCAAATTCTTGTATTCAACAAACCTTCCCACAAAAAGAATGATCTTCATACCTTCCAATCCATACTTCTCAACATACGACCTAGCCAATCCTAAAGACTTTGTTAATTCACTACGATATCTTACCTCATCACGGATGATCGGGAAATAGATGCCATTCCCATTATTTTGTTTAAAGAAATTGGCAACCCTGGGCTCAACACAAATAACCGCATCAAATCGGGGGACGAGAATTTTTTCTGCTTTTTCATGCCTCAAAGAAAACTGATTATCCCTTGTCAACATATCAAAACTATCATCTATAATACTTACTACCCTGTAGCGCTTCCGATGTAAGTATTTATAAACAACAACAATAAGGCTGACTAAACCACACTCTGAAACCATTATTGTATCAGGGTCGCTCCTTCTGATAGCACTAACCACATACCGAATAGTAGGCACTACACCATCCGTCGTAGAAAACTCTTTATATTCGAAATGATATTCCTTTTCAACATCCAAATCCGAATAGAGTGCACCGTATACCTTTTTTTTGTCAATATGCATCGTCATATGGAAGTACAAGGCCAAGTTATTAAAAAAATCAACCCGGTACGGTGCCACCTTGGTGTGAAAAACAAGTAATTTCTTGGAAGCTGAATTCATGCTTTATGAAAGGATTCTGTGTTTTATCAAAAAAGAGGTTAATCGCTGCTTCCCGCTGTCAAATGAGAAATACTGTTTGTAAATGGCAATCCCCTTTCTTTTGTCTGCCTGGAATGCTTTTAGATTAATTAATTGATTCCTAAAGGATGTGGGATCCTCGTACACAAGCAGAACACCTTCTTCAATAAAAGCCTCATATCCACGAGCCGAAATCTGATGACAAATGACCGGAAGGCCAAACGACAGCCCATCCATTACACGAAGCTTAAGGCCTCCGCCTAAATAAGTAGGGCAAATATAATATTTGGCCTCAGCCAAAATCGGATCCATGCTCATTGGAGAAGAAATAACCGTTACCCCTTTCTCCTCGGCTTTCCTCTTCAATGAATCGGAAGGAGATCGTCCTGCAAGAGTCAATGTGGCTTTGGGGAATATTTCCTTCAGCAAAGGATAGTACTCATCAATCCATGGCAACAACGAGTCTTCCGTCTGCTTGGTACTCAAATCTCCCGTAATAAGAAACCGAGGAGCATTCACTTCAGGATACAAACGGTCATTCTTTCGTTCAAACTCAAACGCACCTAGAACCTCAAACAGCCCACAATCCTTTCCATAGTGTCGTTTCAGCTGTAATCTATCTGTTTCCGTAAGCGTAAGGTTCAGATCTGATTTCCTAACAGACTCTGATTCATATTTCTTTGACCAAAACAATAATGGTAGACGGAATGGAAAAGCAAAATTGTCACGGAAGTATTCATATTGATAGTTATGATGGATCGTCACCACTTTCGTACCCTGTCCTCTAAAAAAATCAATGATTCCATGAACGACCAAAGACGTATCGAAAACAACTGTGTCGTAATGCTTGTCCCCAATGAACCTCCGAAAGCTACGGAAACGGTTTGACTGTCCAGTAATAAGCCCCCAAGCTTTTTGGATCTTATTCCGATTATCCCAAACTGGGACTAAAATCACATTATCATTAATGTGCTCAGGATCCGCTCCAACCTTCATCGGATAGAGCAGTGTCATTTCGTCGGAGATTTCTGCAAAAGCATTAATGAACGCCCTTGATGCAAATACACCGCCACCGTTGCCATGAAGGTAATGATATGTCACAAACAGAGTTCTCATAATCATGATTCCTAATGACGCAGATTGCCAGCATACTGCCACTTCTTTAAATACGCCATTGTTTTTCGACGCACTTTTTGAAACAAAGAAGGTCGATAAGGCGTTTGCCAAATAGAACTATACTGCGGATATGCAGAAAGAACGGCCATTCGCTCAAAAGAGCCCAAGTGTGTATTCTTGTCTGTCGCCCCACCCGCCTCGAAATAACAAATATCTATGTCAATTTCTTTGAAGCGACAAATACCGCTCAAGAAGTTCTCAAGTATGAATTTCCAATCGGAAACCAAGCGAAGCGATTCGTCATATGGGTGGTTCAGCAAAAGGGATCGCCGAATAAATGTAGCTTGATGGCACACAGAGGATTGAAGCAGGTTTCTTAGAGTGAATGCACCTTTTGAAGAAGTATATCCATCAATAATACCTTGTTCGTCTAAATGGATCTGATTCCCCAAAAGAATATCTGCTTTATCAAGAAACGGTGCCACCTTGAATAGCACCTTGTCATCAATAAACCAGTCACCAGCATTCATGAAAATACAAAAATCCCCCTGTGCCATTTTCACCCCTTTATTCATTGCTTCATAAATCCCGCTATCTGGTTCTGATATCCAGCGATACTCTACTATTGACTTTTCGGCCAGAAACTCCGGTGTTCCATCTTTACTACCACCGTCAACGATGATGTATTCATAGTCCGTGCCCGACTGGACAAGTACTGATGCCATCGTTCGTTGGAGGGCGGGTAATGCATTGTATGTAACAGTAATGACAGATACGCTCATCGTTATACTCCTATTTTTCCCATAATCCTCCTGCTAGACCGGACGTTAATTTCTGTAACTGAATTTTTCCCAATATTGCTTGCACAATGTACACGAACGAAGGGAAGAGGACAACGCCATAGATACCGATCAAGCGACAAGACCAAACCAAGCAAGGCCATGCGATGACGGCAAAAACCACATATGTAATCAACTGGATACGGATTGTACCAATACCGTTGATAGCATACATATAGATATCGCCAATCGAGCGGGACAAAACAAAAATAGCCATGCAAACCGATAGGGTAAATGGCACGTTAACACTGTCTTTAACCCAGACTCTGTAAAACCATGACGACACAGCCAACATGAGAAGAGCCGCCAAAACTGACAAAAGCCAAATCTTCTCCAGCTTGGAAACAGTCCTAATCATCCAATCGAAGTCTCTTCTCGTATATGCATCAGTAAAGGCCGACCAAAAAGGAGTGATAATGATGACCATCACCATATACAATATATTGAAATACTTGTTCGCAATATTGTACTGTGTAACGCTGAGTGGTCCTATTTCACGGGAAAGCACGACATTGCTAACCTGAAAAATAAGTATCAGGCAAATATAGATAATAAAGAACTGAACTCCCTTCCCCAAAATACTCTTTATGAGCGGCAACCTGATCCATCTCAAAGCTGGAGAGAACTGCCTATATGACGTTCCGCAGAAAGCGATGACAGAACTGATCAACATGACAGTACATGGGATCCCCGCGAAAAAAAGGGACAGGTTTAGCAAACTTCCTTCAGTTGTCTTGGTAAGAATGAAAATAACTGCCAGAGAGCCGATTTGACCACAGCAATTAATCATGGAAGCATATCCAGGTTGTTGATTGGCAGTCAACAGCATGGCAAAAGTATTGGCAACCAGGTTGACGCAAAAGAAAACACTTAAAATGGCAAAGACCTGCCTAAGTTCCCCCTCCAAAGTCGAATCAACATGCAGGACGGCTGGCCAGTCCATAAAACGATTTACAACCAGAATGGCTAGAATGAGAAAGCTAACAATAATTGAGAGAGAGAAGTATGTGGTCGATACATATGCACGGGCAAGATGAAGGTCACCCCTCGCCATGGCTTCCGCAAATTTATTCCGGAAACCATTGCCCAGGCCTAGATCGAAGAAGGCAATCCAACCAATAATCGACGAGATAGTCAGCCAAATACCATACTGTGAAGGATTCACATAGTCGATTGTCATCGGAACGACCAACAGCGAACAAAGAATGCTGATCCCTTTTGCAATTAAAGAGATCAGAATATGCTTGGTCGCCCGAGCAGATCTACCATCAGCGTTAGAGAAGACTTGTCGGATTGATTTCATACCAAGGAGGACGATTTACCCAGTCGTCCCAATCGGATCATATATAAAAACAGGCAGAGCCACAATAATTTGTCCATGGAATCAAAACAAGCAATGGTAAGACTGCCAGCGAGAATAAAGAAAGCATTGAATAACACATAATACGCCTTTCTTCCAATAAAGCAGAACACAATAGCGGCAAAAATGGGAATCAGGGGCAACACTCCATAGTAATTCCATAATCCAATAAAACCGACATCGGAATTATAGATTCCGGCGGCCATAAGATCTTGCATGACAGAGGTCGTGTTGGCCGAGATAAATCCTGTTCCAGTAAAAAAGTATATGAAACTCGGGCATGCCTGAAACAAGAAATAATTATACGCTAAAAGACGGTTGTAATCATTATCGCCAAGCTGCATCGCCGTCTCCGTAAATAGCCGAACCCAATGCGGAACTGTCGCTACGATCATCACAACTATGAGAAAAATGGATAGCAAGCGAAACATAAATGTCTGCTTACGAGACTTCCCTTGAATGGTTAGAACTGTAAAAGCAAAGAGTGCCGCAGAAATGAATAGCATAGTCCTGTTCTGAAGGAGAAAAATAGCACTTATTAATAGAAGGGCAATGATCAGGTCATGCAGATTGAATGAATTCTTTAAACGGTCCAAGAAGAAAAAAAGTGCCACTGCAACAAATTGGAATCCGGGCAGGAGCATAACAAAAGAGTCTTCCTCGATAAGTTCTTTATATGGTTTGTCTTCGTTGATAAAAAAATGGTGATCAATAACAGGTATACCCAATGCATCCAGAATTGAGAAAACAATCAGTATGAATGAAAACAACACCGTGGCTTTTTCCAAGTCGATTCTCTTGGGCCGCACAGTACCTATGGCAGGAAGAGCAAGCATAGCCAGCATCGTCCTGGATGCTATAAGCGATGTAAAAAAAGTCTGCCCGTAAAGAACATAGGCAGGAATGAAGGAAATCAATACACCCAGCCACACAAGAAGCAATGGCCAATAAGACCGTTTCCATGTAAGGCCGAAGTATTTCTCGGGAGGATTGTACAAAAAATGGGCAGCCAAAAGCCAAAGTAAAAAGAGAACCAGGCAGATATCGCTCGTCGTCAAAGGAGAAATGGGCGTAAAATGGAAAAAGTCTACAGAGATAAGCATCAAAATCAGCAAATATGCTGATTTATCAAAGCGAAAAGGAATGCGTATTCTGAGGCGTTGCCACAGCCGGCCTTTTCCATGATTACGATTATTCCTTTCCGACTTCACCTTCTTCTTTTCTTAAAGCCGCCACACAAGCCCCGGCCAAGCCACCTAAAACAAGCCAGATAATTGCCAAACGAGTCCGGGATGGCTTACCAGTGACAGGTGCTTTTGCACTTTGAATCACCAAAAGAACAGGGGCTTCCTGCTGAACCTTAGCACGAGCAGCAAGAAGGTTTTGCGCAGTCTGATAATAAATTTGATAACGGACCTGGGCTTCATTCTGAAGATGTTGTTGTTCAACCTGAGAACTGCGGCTGAGACTGCCAAGGTGAGAATCCACATAGTAAGCATACCTCCGCTGGGCAGCCAGGTACTCGTTGTGGGTTTCTTCGTAGATACGTTGGAAATAATCCACGTTGTCCATCGCCCTCCCTCTACGATAATCAACTACGAATCGCCTAAGATTGTCCACCACCGCATTTGCTACCTGCGCGGCAATGATCCGGTCTTGCATCACTACCCGGATAGACAAGACATAAGTCTTCCTTTCTACAGTAGCTGAAATGCTCTTACGAATCGCCTTAATCACACGCTCCTGCTGCCGGGTCAGTCTAAGAGAATCAATTGAAGAATGCCCCTCAGCGTCTTCCAGTACAATATCCTTAATGAACACTTTCTTTATGGCTGCAACGCCCTTTCTGGGAAGGCCCAGTATATACCCCCACCAAGGCTGTTTGGTGTAGTTCGCCAAATAATCGTACAAATCAGTGTGGACCAAGGAATCACGTGTTTGAAAAGCCACCGGCAGATCAAACAGGGAAATAGCCATGTCCGTAGATTTGACAACCTCTGCATAAAGGTCAGGATGCATTGCATCAGTCATGGCCAAGGAGTTCATATTAACGCCAGCCAAACTAGCCAAAGAACTCACGCCACTGCTCAGCGTTGAACGAGTTGCAATCTCGGGGGCCACGATGGTTGTCGATGTAAATGTCCTAGGCTTGCTGATACCGATGACGACACCAAAAAGCGCTCCACAGAAAGCCCAGATGAGTATTTGCTTCCAGGAGTGAATCACCCGCATGAAGAAGGGCTTCAAGTCTATAAAGACTACTTTTTCGTCCGACTCGTTGTAAGAATTCATAGGATGATTATTTCTTGAGAAACAAACTCACGACCGTAGCTACCATCGTCGTAATTGATGCAGCCGAGGTACCGATTCCAAGCCATTCGGCTGTGGTTAACTTGTTTCGTTCAGCGCGAGTCGGTACAACGATCTCGCATCCCGGCTCTACTTTCGCGCCGCTGCCGACAGCAACCGTCCCGTTCATGTAAACCACATAGGTTTTGGCACGGCGGGCCTGGTTGGTGAAACCGCCGGCTTGCCGCACATAATACGAAACGGGCTTGCCGGAAATGAAGTGCACGGTATTGGGATAAAGCACCTCGCCCTGAATGGTCACCGTCGTGGTCGTTTCAGGAATAATAAGTTCATCGCCATCGCGGAGCACCATGTCGTAGTCAGATCCGGGATGGGCCAGCGCCTTGTCGAGCTCCAGACCCACTGTACTCACCTCTTCGAGATTCAACTTGCGGAGATCAAGGGAGTCTTTGCTGGATGAGCTCTGGGCGGCAAGCTGAGTCACGGCATTGCGGACATTCCGCTCGTAAAGGTTGACACGACGCTTTAGCATGGCGCCGCGGATATTGCCGTTCGGTGTGGCCCCACCAGCACGTCGGACCAGTTCAGACACCCGCTCATTTGTATTGGTGAGCGTATATTGTCCGGGGAAAGTCACTTCTCCGCTGATCGTCACGTTACGTTGGGCCATGTAGGTCGGGCTCTTATGGACAGAAACTACGTCGTGCGGTTTGAGTTCAAAACCTTTCGCTCCATTGTCGAGCAAACCATCCTTGATTTCTATTGAAAATACCTCTGCCAACGTATCTGACGCGCTGGTACTTGAAGGATTGTCAATCCTGCGGGAAATATCAACCTTGGCCAGTGAAGCACCTTCCTGCAAACCGCCTGCCTGCAGAATCAGATCCTCGACAGTGGTATGCTCGGCATATCGATAATTGCCTGGATTCACGACAGCGCCCGTGATGGTAAAGTCACCCTTGGGCTCGATGGTATTGATGTTGGAGACAATCAGTACGTCGTTCTTCCGCAGGAGGATATCTTCCACGTTTCCTTCCAGGATACCTTTAAGCGGAACGGAGAGCATTTCCATCGACCGGTCTTCTTTCTCACGCATCAACTGGGCCCTGCCAAGGAAAGCGTCGGGCAGCAGGCCGCCGGCATGTTCTACAAGTTGCTTTACCGTTTGGATGTCTCCACCCAACTCGAAGCGACCGGGACGGTACACCGCGCCCCGAACCTCGATCCGGTTGGTGAACAAGCCCACCTCACTGCCGCTGACGTAGGCAGCATCACCATCCTGCAGTCCAAATCCGGAGAACTTCCCACTCTTGACCGTATAAATGTGATTGGTGCGTCCATCGTTGCGTTCTACCTGGACCTCGCCCGCCCAGGCCCCATCAGAAAAACCGCCGGCGTAGCTGATGAGATCCGAAAGAGATTCCCCTGCCCGCAATTCGTAGAACATGGGGCGTTTGACAAAGCCGTCAATGCTTATCAGTGAAGCATAGGGCGGTACATTAATCACATCACCTTCCTTGAGCGCCACGTCGGCATCAACCCGGCCGTGGAAAATATACTCGTAAACATCGACTGTCGCGAAATCACGGCCACCCCGCATAATCTTGACCTGACGAAGCGAGCCGATGTCCGTGACGCCTCCCGCCCGATAAAGAGCGTTGAAGACCGTAGAGAACGATGAGAGGCGATAGGTGCCGGGAGAAGCTACTTCTCCAAGGACATTGACCATGATGGTTCGCACCTCACCCAGCGTAACCGCAATCTTGGACGAACCGCCCTGCAACGTGGAATAGGTTTTGGACAATACCGACTTAAGTTTACCCTTAGCCTCCTTGATAGTAAGGCCGGAAAGGCTGACCGGCCCGATCTGGGTAATGGTAATAGTCCCTTCGGGAGATATTTTCTGTTTGATGGTCACCTCATTGGCGCCCCAGATATCGATGATCAGTTCGTCGCCGGGGCCGAGGACATAATCTTCGGGGGTAGCGAGGTTCTGATTCGGTTCGAAGGAAAGCCGGTTCGACGAGAAGATATCCATCCCATAGATTCGCTTGTATCCTTCCGCATCGTACAACGGATCAAATGCGCCGTCGAAAGCCGCCGCGCGTGTCTTGTCGGGCTTCCCTTTTCTCCGCGAATCAGAGTTTGCCGTGCTCCTGTCAGTCGTTTCGGCCGGATCCGGCGCGACCGTCTGGGTTCGGACTGTCCGGTCGGCACTGACCGCGGTTCCGGATGTGTTCTGCGGGAGCGTCGTACTTCCGTTCCGGTATGCCCGCAGCAACTGCTGCAACTGGGAGGTCGAAACGCCCCTGGACAACAGTTCATTACCGATCTGCCGCTCGCTCTTGCCGGCAGCTACGCCTTGGGTGATGTATTCAATGACCTGGGTATCGGACATTTGTGCCAAAGCGTCCTGGACACCGGCCAACAAGAAAACAACCAACAGGATTGCAATTCGCTTGAACATATTATTGCACACGATTAGTGGTAGTGTTATCAATCAACTCAGGCGGCGGAAGCATCGGCATAATCGGTACAGCCGCCTTTGTAGCAGGCTGAATAACCGGGCTGGAAATCACATCCCGCACGGGATCCTCAGGCTTGTCGATCGTGGACATGTAATTACTGAGCGAGAACGTACCGCCCGCCAACTCAACGATCCGCTTGGCGATCAGTGCACGTTGCCAGGCAGAGAAGTAAGGACGGTTGTCGATCATGCAGCTGACTTCCTCAGAGCGCCAGCGATTGAAAATATACACATCGCCGCCCTGGAATTTGCCAATGCGACTATACAGGCTGTTAGAGGCAACCAGTGAACTCCGCATGCCCAGCAGTTCCTTCCAAGGGAGTTTGGCATCATCATACCAGCCGGAAACATTCAGACCAAACGGAACCGGAAAACTATGACCGGAGATATCGCTTTGCGACGTGGGATAAGAAGTATACCAATATTCATCGGCCAGCCGGCCGAAACTGTGACCGCCGAACTCATGGACCAGGACATTGCGCCAGTCGCCCGAAACGGTTCCGTAAAGGGACTCGATATCCGACGGGGAAAGAGAGGTCGTATTATAGCCGGCAGCAGGATCATCACTTGCCGGAACCGTGTAGGAGTAACTCCATCCCATCGCCCCGCCATCGCTTATATAAGGGACCTGGCAAAAAGTCTGTCCATTGGAAAACGTATGGGCTTTCCCACCGTAACGGCTGTCGTTGATGAGTAGCAACACAGGAACTTCTGCGATGGTCTTTTCACCGCGAACAATCTCGGGACAATGAGCTGCGACAAAGCCGTAAATGGCATCTTGATTTGCGTCCATGTGATTGTAGGCATCCGCCTCCCAGTATGAGCCGAACGCCGTATTACGGGCTGTAGTGATATTGCCACTGGCGTCACAGATGGAAGCACCTTCATCTTCGGAAGCCTTCCAGAGGAAATAGACGTTGAAGTAGTCCTTGTAGGACTTGTAAGGTTCCGTCTCAAAGAGGAAATCGATGCCCGCTTTGGCCCGGCTTTCAAATGTAGCCCGTTGCGATTCTGTATAACCGTCCGGCAGGACGACAAGATCAACCGGATCGAGACCAGACGATGCTGTCATATACTGCGTGACGGCCGGGTCGCCAAAGGACGAGCCCAGATTAATCGTACCGAAATCAACGATATGGGAGCGTGTAAGAGTCAGCGTTTTTGCAGATTCCTTGATGATTACCTCTCCCTTCGCGTTCTGGAAAACCATCGAAAAGCCCTTGCTCGTCCCGGGGAACATGACCATGTAGTAGTCCTTATCTTTCTGGAAGGGGCCTTTCAGTTCAATGGTGGAACCCGGATCTTCCTGCCGGGTATTCAACCAACTGTTGAAGTTGTAGGTCGGTTCTCCGGACGAAAGATTATTTACGATGATGTCACCGGAAAGCAAAGAAGTTCCAATAAATTTGATTGAGGACAGTTGCGAAACCACTGAACCGGAAAGCCGGAACTTGACCAGCGAAAAGAAATTCTTGAAAGTCAAACCGTCCGCCATGGAGGGAGTGATGGCAAAAGCCATGTTCATCCCTTCTTCCACACCGCCAGCGACAGCCTGCTGCACTCGCGGGAGAAAGACACCGAATCCATCGCTCATATAGCCTTTGGAGCGACTGGCAGGATAAAAAGCATAATACTTAGTCACACCCGATGGTCCACTCCAACTGGAGCACGAAAAATCCGCTTCCGTCACGCCGTCATCCGCGGTTGTAAACTGTTTCGGAGAATAATAACTTGCACCCGTTGTCGGGTATACAATTATCACATCCCCCGCCGTCCAAAGAACATTGGAATAGGTACCGGCCGAATTCATTTCCAGACGGCTCTTGGTATCCGGCTGATCAAATCGGGCACGAACCACCATCATTCCGGCATTGTCCTGCATCGACTCCGCCTCATTGGAACAAACCTCATAAGCGCATCCCGCCGTCAGCAGCAGCGCCAAGACACAAAAGAAAAAACGTTTCATAAGGCAGATCATTTCTTTAATCGTTAAACGGATCGAAGGGATCGACTTCATACCCCTCATTGCTGCCCATCAGGACATAGTTGAAAGGCTGCACCTCTTGCAGACGGCATTCGGGCTTCACATAATGAGTCTTTATCATAACATCAGCTATTATATATAATCTCAGCAATATAATATGCAAATTTATAAAATCTCTGTCTACCCACCTAAAAAAAAGTTGACCCGCCGGGCGAGTCAACTTGATTTCTTCCTGTTCGGAAGGCAGTTACCTTACCGACGGACACGCGGACTAATTATCATACACGGGGCGGATGGATGAACCTTCTTCCTTGCCGGTGGAGCCCCAAGAAACAAGCGTGCTATCAAAATAGCCATCATCACATCCATTTGGATAACAATCGGTTTGGGTAGAGAGCAAATAGCGGCCTACACCTACAGTAGGACGCCATTGATAGCCAGCGGCAGGAATGAAAATGGACTGATCCGTGTAACCAGCCACCTTACTTGTAAAAATGTAGCCCGTTACACCCGTTCCATTATAATCTGTCGTCCATTGCGCAGTCGTATTACTTGTCAGTTCCGTCCACTCATCCAAAGTAGGGGTACGGAATCCTTCACCCAGATTTGTGTGTGCCGCATCATCGGCAGGCTCAAGTTGCGACTTACTGTCAGAGAAACCTTCATAGCCATACGCAACATCACTACAATACTTCGTAAGGGTACGATCGGTACCCTTGCACCATTTGTAAGTTTTCCAAGAATAAGTGCTCTTCGTCTGGGTCTCACCCCAAGAATAATAGTTACCAAACTCTTCAGGAGAAGATGCGCCCAAATTGAACGACGCCCACTTTACGGAGAGGCCCAGGTCAACTACCGTCGGAAGCGGTGCGGCCGGTTGAATCCGGTCAGCATAGCTACTCCAGTACTGAGCTGTCTTATAAGCATCGAGGGAAGCTGAGGGGACATAGATCGGACAGTCGTTCGTACTACTGAACATGTTATTGTGTCCTGTCGGAGGTGTAGTCGCTTTTACTGTAATTTCTGAAAGAGCAGGACAATAATTCACAGCCCTCCAATCAAGAGAACTCAATGATTGAGGTAACGTGACACTAAGTAGTTGCGTGGACCCGATGACAAAACGCTCAATCCGAGTCACGCCTTCTGGAACCGAATAGGAGGTCAATCCGGCAGGAGCAAAGGCCACCATTTTGCCATTGACTACCAGTGCCCGTCCATCATCCGTTGCGAACTTCCCAGTAAAAGACTCCAAATCATTGCAAAGGAAAAAAGACTGGCCATCAATACTGGTGACGCTTTGAGGAATATCCACGGTTGTCAGACCGGTGCCCGAGAAGGCGGCCCCACAAATTGAAAGCAATCCGTCAGGGAGAGTGACGTCTGTCAAAGCTGAAAAGTCGTTGAAAGTGTAGTACTCAATCGTTTTTACACCATCTGGGATAGCATAGGACGTCAGTCCGGCAGGGGCAAAGGCCTTCAACGTATCACTAGATACGATGGCACGACCGTCTGAGGTGGCATATTTTGAAGAAATGGAACGGAGATTATGGCAATTGGTAAATGTGCCATAACCGAATCTGTCCACGCTCTCGGGAATGCTGATAGTGACAAGTCGGGATGCATCCCAAAACGCATACGTATCCAGAATAGTAACTGGCCCACTGAACGTTATGACACCCTTCCCATTCTCATAGGTATTCGAAGTGATTGTGACATCGCCGAAGACATCCGTATGCTCCGGCTCCAGGACAGCACCGTCGGTAGTCGTATACCAGATTTCATTGGTAGCCGGCCCGGAACCGATATACACGATTTCGGTACCGCTGTCTTTCTCCAACGTTTCGATTCCCTGACCGGTAGCTAAATAAAGCGTAGCCAGATTAGAATTGTTCCGACAATCCAAACTGCTTAGCGAAGTATTGTTACTCACATCCAAGCTTGTCAGATGATTGTCACCGCAAGACAAATACGTCAACGATGTGTTCTTGCTCACATCCAGGCCCGTCAGTTGATTGGAAAAACAATACAATTCCATCAATGCACTATTATTACTCACATCCAGGCTCGTCAATTGATTGCAATGGCATTCCAAATGAGTCAACGATGTGTTCTTACTTACATCCAGACTCGTAAGTTGATTAAAACCGCACCACAATGTTTGTAGTGCCGTGTTTTTGCTCACATCCAGGCTCGTAAGAGTAAGACTACAGCAATCCAAATAAGTCAACTCCGTGTTGCCGGACAAATCCAAAGATGTCAACGAGGCGAATATCTCCTCGCCAGCTTCATTATAAAAATGCATTACACCATCAATTGTCCGGCCGTTGTCCCAGTTGAGGCTGCATGTCAAAGACTGCAGATTCTTGAAATACTCGATACCAGTCATTGAAGCGACCAGTTCCGGATTGACTGTCATGATTGTGACCGCACTGCACTCCTCTGCAGAAAGCACACCGTTTTTGTCGGTATCGAAGTTTTCAAAAACGTATGCCCTGAAATGTTCGTCAGGGAAGTCAGTCGCTACGGCACCCGAGGGCATCGCGGTGATCCGGTCGGCATATTGGCTCCAGCCTTCGGCCGCTTTATAGGTATCCACGGAAGAAGCCGGCACATAAATCGGGCAGTTGTTGGTGTTGGTGAATACAGCATTAGGCATAGACCAAGTCTGGAGAGTGGGAGGCGTAGTTGCCAAAACACTTATGGTTGTCAAAGAGTTACAACTATTGAAAGCAGTCTCGCCAATCATGGTGACACTTTCAGGAATCGAGATGGTATTCAGCGTCGTGCAATAAGAGAAAACACCCCATGGAATATAGGTAACACTCGACGGAATGGTGTACCCGGTCAAACCAGCAGGAGCAAAACCTACAACAACGCCACCGACAACCAGACAACGATGGTCGTCACTTGCGAATTGTCCATTGAATTCCCGCAAGGAAGAACACTGAGAAAAAACCCCGCTCCCGATACTGTTCACATTCTGCGGGATCGTAATCGATTCCAGCGCGCCACAACGGATAAATGCGCCATCTCCAATACTTCGGAGGCTCTCCGGAAGAGAAATGGCCGTCAGCGAGCAACCTTCAAAAGCATTGATTCCTATGCTGGTCACACCGGATGGAATCGTAACCGACTGGATTGTGGAGTAGCAGGAAAAAGCATAATTACCGATGCTTGTCACGCCGTCGGGAACCGTGAAATCTGTCACTCCGGCCGCGGCTATGGTAATGAGCGTACCATCTTTGATCAGGTACTTGTGGTCACTGCTGGCATACGCTCCCTGGAACGCCTTGACGGATGTGAGGTCCAGAAATGCGGCATCTCCAATCTCGGTCACATTATCGGGAATCGTTACGTAGGTCAGCTTTTCACATGATGTGAAAGCATACGCTCCAATGCAGGTCAGGGTCGAAGGAAGGGTGATAGAGATCATATCGGAGCAATGAGAGAAAGCCCAGTCACCCAGCGTTGTCAATCCCTCCGGAAGTGTGGCAGAAGTGAGAGATGAAAGCTCAAAGGAAGCTCCACCGATTGTCTTTACAGGACCACTGAATTTAAGGACGCCCTTGCCGTCCACATAGGTATTTGAAACGACTGTCACATCGCCAAAGGAAGCCATACTGCTTAAAGTAACAAGATTCCCATTGCTTGTCGTGTACCAGATCTCATCGGCACCTTGTACGACTTCCTGATCTTCTTCCCACTCATATACCACATTCGACGCGACCGGCGACTCCAGCGTCGCCACCACCTGGTCCGGCGCCAAGATAATCTCCTCGATCGGGTTGTCCGTGCAGATCAGCGTCTGAAGGTTCGGGTTGTTCGACACGTCGATCTCCTCCAGCCTGTTCCCCGAGCAGTCCAGCTCCCACAGATGCACGTTCTTGCTCACGTCGATCCGCTCCAGCATGCCGCCATACGTCTCATTGCTCCGGCTGCTCTTCGTCTGCATCAGACTGCCGCGGCATGTCAGCTGCTCCAGGCTCGCGAAAAACTCGATCCCCTTGATCGAACGGATGTTGTCCGTGCTCACATTCACCACCTTGATGTTCTCCACTTCAGCTCCCGTCACCACGCCGTCATGATTGCTGTCGTAATTCGACAAACAGAACGCTTCGAAGTTGTCGTCATCGAACTCAATCCCCACGTTGTCATAGTTCGGCTCCACCTTCAGCTCTTTCATCCAGTCAAGCGTGTTCCGTGTCACCGTATAGCTCTTTGTCGTCTTCTTCGTGTATACCCCGCCCATGTCGTCCACCACCGTGATCTCGAAGCCGCCAGCCATCGTCACCGGCGGTACTACCAGCCAGAACTCCGTGTAGCTCGTCTCGCTCCTACCCAACTTCACCGCAGGGTCGCACACCAGCGATATCGCGTCCGTCCCGCTCCCATCCACCGTCACCTCCGGCAAACCGCCAAGCGGCATCGTGATGCTCGCCTCACCCGCAATCTTCTCCCCGCCATTCGACTTCAACGTGATCCGGCGAACCGATATGTTGTCGCCGTACAAACGCAGCGACAGGTACCCACCCACGTTCTTGAATGCAAGGAAATTGTCCCCAGTCACCGCCACCATCGTGTTCGCCCCGATACCGAACGAATGCGCCTTGTACGCCTGCTCAGCAGGAAGCACCGTCGTCAGCACTCCCGCCGTCGACAACGCAGTCTCCGCCTTGTACGGATACACCGCGTACACGTTCTCCATTTCCGCTCCCGGCTCACCTTCTCCCACCGGCTCGAAACCGCCGGCCGTGTCGCCGTCGTCCCCTTCAAACGCAAACTGCCAGTTGTATGTACTCTGGTTGAAAATCGAGATCCGGTCGTCCGCGTTCCACAGCACCTTCATGCTCTCGTCCGCGTACACCTTCGTTTCCGGCGTCGTACATTCTTCCACGGCAGCCTGGAACACCACCTTCGCGCCGGGGGCTCCCGATCGCATCTTGCCGAACTGCTGATCGATCTCTGTCGTGCAGGAGGCCACCAGCAACAGCAGCGTTGCCAGCAATAATAGTTTTTTCATGGTTATTCTGTTGTAAGGTTCGTTATTACTCCATCACGACCTCCAGGGGGTTCATCCAGTCGAGTTGGCTGCGAACCACCGTAAAGCTCTTGCCCGTCGTCACCGTGAACTGATTGCCCTCGCTGTCCATCACCATCACCGTGAAGCCCTTCGTAAACGTCACAGGCGGCACCACGAACCAGAAGTCCGTGTACTGCTCAGCAGTCGCACCGAGTTCTACGGCAGGTTCGCACACCAGCGATATCTCGCCAGTCGCCGTATTATCCATCGTCGTAACCGGTGTTCCGCCGACAGACATCGCAACAGTTGCCTTGCCGGCGATCGGCTCTCCGCTGTTGCCCTGCAGTATAATCTGGCTTACCGACACGCCCTTGCCATACAGACGCAAGGACAAGTAGCCGCCCACATTCTTGAACAACAACATTTTATCCTCCGATGCAGCCACCATCGTGTTCGCGCCCACACCGAATGAATTTGCCTTCCACGTCTGTTCCGCAGGCAGCGTTACCGTGAAATACGTACCGTCATTGTTCAACTTATTTTTCTTATTGTACGGATAGATGGCAAAATAATAATTCACATTATTGCCGGTAATGAAACCCGATGCAGGGATCTTCTCAAACTCGCCGGACGCGTCCCCGTCATTTCCAAGAAACTTGTACTGGTAATTGTACGTCGTCTTGTCGAACATCGAAATCCGGTCGTCCGCATTCCACAGAACCTTGAGGCCCGTATCCGCATATACCTTTGTCATGGGCTGGTCACAGCCCTCGACCGCAGCATAAATTCTGGAACTTGCCTCTGCAGACTCAGTCACCGGCTCCAACTGCGCCGTGCAGGAAACCAACGCAATGGCCAAAAAGAGGGAAAAAAAGCTTCTTTTCATAAAAACACAAAAATATTAAACATAAATAGTTTCATCACTGAACATCAAAATTACTCTTTTCACGGAATAATCGCAAATCTTTTTATCTTTGTATATTTGAAAATAATGAATCGAAAAAACATGAAAGATTTTCAACCTACCCGATACCATTTGGAGACGGTGGCCACAGGACGCCGTTTTGAAGATAGCGGATGGGCGCTGGCAGACCCTCAGTGCAAGGAGCCGTCGCTGGTGCGCGCCATTTATGAAAAGAAACAGATTGAATTCGGTCCGGACGATTGGGGCATCTACCAGTTCGCCGACTGGATGCCGATCCGGCGGACGCTGAAAGGTTCCGCCGCTACCATGACCTATAAGAGCGAGAAACTGGCGGCCCGGCTGGGCCTGCCCAATCTCCATATTGCTTTCTCAGGATACTGGCCGGAGAAGGGCGGTGCCATGACCACCTGCTCGTTCAAGGAAACGGAAGCCTACAGCGTATGTGCGCGTATTCCTGACGGGGAAAAACGGGTGCTGGTGGTCGCTTCCGCCGGCAACACGGCACGCGCTTTTGCCAAAGTCTGTTCGGAGAACAATATCCCGTTGCTGCTCAGCGTGCCGGAAGAGAACATCGGTGCGCTCTGGTTTGAGAAGCCGCTCAACGATTGCGTGAAACTCATCTGCTCGCCGAAGGGTACCGACTATTTCGATGCCATCGCCCTGAGCGACGCGGCCTGCACCTCGCCCCTGTTCTTTGCCGAAGGCGGAGCGAAGAATGTCGCACGGCGCGACGGCATGGCCACCACCGTCCTGTCAGCCGCGAAAGCCATCGGTCAGATTCCCGATGCCTATTTCCAGGCCATCGGCTCCGGCACCGGCACCATCGCTGCCTGGGAGGCAAATCTCCGCCTGATCGAGGACGGCCGCTTCGGCAGCCACAAGATGAAACTCTTCCCATCGCAGAATGTGCCCTTCCTTCCGATGTTCGATGCATGGAAAGCCGGTAGCCGCGCCCTCCTGCCGATGGACGACGAGGATGCCCGCAAAAAAGCGCTGATGATCGACGCCAAGGTGCTCTCCAACCGGCGGCCGCCGTACAGCCTGCGGGGTGGTCTCTACGATGCCTTGTGCGATGCCGGCGGCGACATGGAATGTGCCACCAACGATGACATCGCCGCCATGAAGCAGCTCTTCCTCGAGACCGAAGGCATCGATATCCACGAGGCCGCGGCTGTCGCTCTGAAGGGCATGATCAACGCTTTCGAGGCCGGCAAACTGCCTCGCGATGCCACGGCAATGCTGAACATTACCGGTGGCGGCCAGGCCCGCTTCCAGCGGGAACACGCCTGTCATTACCTGAAGCCCAGCCTGATCGGCAACGCATCCGACCCGGGCATTGTCGAAAAAATAGAAAACCTGTTCCAATAAACCCTTCTATGAAACGCTTCCTCCTCCTTGCCCTGGCCATCTTCACGCTGACCGTGGCCGGTTGCGGTACGACGCCCCGGGACGACAGCCCCGACGCAGTTGCTGCCCGCGCATTGGCCACACGCATCATCCCCGGTCAGGCCGGACATTTCGTCTTCGAAACCCTGCCGGCCGACACGGCTGACTTCTTTACACTCCGGCAGGAAGGCCGCAAAATAGTCATCGGCGGCAACAACGCCAACTCCATGGCCGTCGGCCTCAACTACTACCTGAAGTATTACTGCCACACGAACATCGGCTGGTTCGCCTGGGACAAGGGCCCCCTGCCCAAAGCCCTGCCGCGCGTGGAAACTCCGGTACGGATTGATGCCCGCGTGCCTGAACGCTTCTTCCTCAACTACTGCACGTACGGCTACACCATGCCTTGGTGGGGCTGGAAAGAGTGGGAGCATTTCATCGACTGGATGGCCTTGAACGGCATCAACTTGCCGCTCGCCATCACGGGCCAGGAATCCATCTGGTATCAAGTGTGGACAGAACTCGGTCTGGGCGATGAAGAGGTCCGCAGCTACTTCACGGGTCCGGCCCATCTGCCGTGGCACCGGATGCTGAACATCGACCGCTGGGGCGGCCCGCTGCCGAAATCCTGGTTGGAAGGACAGGAAGCCCTGCAAAAGCAGATCGTAGCCCGCGAACGCGAGTTGAACATGAAGCCCGTGCTCCCGGCTTTTGCCGGACACGTCCCTCCTGAACTCAGCCGCATCTATCCCGATGCCAAGATCGAGCGGATGAGCGACTGGGCCGGCTTTGCCCTGGAAGATTATCCCTGGTTCCTCGATCCGGAAGACAACCTGTTCCCTGTAATCCAGAAAAAATTCCTTGACAAGGAGATCGAGATCTACGGCACCGACCATATCTACGGCATCGACATCTTTAACGAGATGATTCCCAAGAGCTGGGAGCCCGACTACCTGGCCGGCGTGAGCAAGGGCGTTTATGAGTCACTCGCAACCGCCGACCCCGCCGCCACCTGGCTCCAGATGACCTGGCTCTTCTACAACGAACGCCGCTACTGGTTCGAGGGCGACAGTGATGCCCGCGTGAAGGCATTCCTTACCTCCTACCCTGCCGAGAAATCGATCCTGCTCGACTACTATTGCGAGCGGATGGAGGTCTGGCGCAAAACGCAGAGCTATTACAGCATTCCGTTCATTTGGTGCTATCTGGGCAACTTCGGCGGCAACACCTTCCTGGCCGGCAACATCCAGGAGATCGCCGGGCTGATCGAGGGCACCTTCGCCGAGGCCGGGCCTTCCTTCAAGGGCCTGGGGTCCACGCTGGAGGGCTTCGACTGCAACCCGTTCATGTACCAGTTCGTCTTTGAGAAGGCGTGGAATTTCCCGCAACATCAGGACCTTGACATCTGGGGTGCCGAACTGTCCCGGATGCGTGCAGGCGTGGACAACGAAGACGCCCGGGAGGCTTGGGAGGAACTCTTTAAAGAGATTTACATCCAGCGCTCCGTGCCTGGCCACAGCCCGATCATGAACCTGCGGCCTTCGTTCAGCCGGTCCAGTTCCTACCACTCCAGCGTGAAGTTCAATTACGAAAATGAGAAACTACACGAGGTAATCGTCCACCTGCTGGCCGCCGGAGGCAAAGGTCCGTCCTATGAATTTGACCTGGTCAACCTCACGCGACAATATCTGAGCAACCAGTTCGAACAGCTCTTCGCCGACTACAAAACGGCTTATGAGCAAGGTGACACCGAAACCATGAAAGCCCGTCAGACGGAGATGCTCGCCACTTTCGACACCCTCGACGAACTGCTGGGCTCGCAAGCTTATTTTCTGGTCGGAAAATGGATCGCGGACGCCCGTGCCTGGGGTGCTACGCCGGCTGAGGCCGACTACTTCGAGTCCAATGCCCGCAACCTGCTCACCAGCTGGGGCGACCGCGGCAACCTGCTGACCGACTACGCCGACCGTTCCTGGGCCGGCCTGGTAGGTACCTACTACAAGGGCCGGTGGGAACTCTTCTTCCAGGCCGTTGATGAGGCAATCGCCGCCGGAGAAAAACTGGAAGGCGCCCGCTACGACAAGCTGCTGGAAAAGATGAAGGACTTTGAATACGCCTGGTGGGCTGAACGTCCCGGCCAGTTCGCCGCCACGCCGGCCGGCGACCCGGTCGCGCTGGTGCGGAAGATTATGGAGCCCTGATTCCGGCGACGGCTTTTGGGGTGGCAGATATTCGACTGATTATCTGCGGTTTACACGAAATCGCTTGCGCAAAAATACACAAGCGATTTATATCATTTCGCTGGCTATCAGCTAGTTATCCGCCACTAAGGGCGGAAGGACTTCACAGACCACGAAGTTGCTACCGCCGATGAAGATCAGATCCCGCGCGCCGGCGAGGGATTCTGCGGTCTGGAGGGCCTCCGGGACGCTGAAGGCGACGCGGCCGTTCAAGCCGCAGTCGGCCATTGCGTTGGCTAAATCGACGGCCGGCAGGGCGCGAGGGCTGGAGGCCTGCGTCCAGATGTAATGGACATTGCGCGGCAGCAGCGGAGCAATGGCGTCGATGTCTTTCTCCCGCGCGAGTCCCAGAATGAAAAAGACATTTTCGTAGTCGCAGGAGATGCGGTCCACCTGCTCGGCCACCCAGCGGAGGCCGTGGGCATTGTGACCTGTGTCGCAGATGATCTGCGCCTTCCCGGCGGCCGGGTCGGCCGCGCGGAGCGTCTCCCAGCGGCCGTGCAGGCCGGTCCGGCGGGCCGCCTGGCGAACGCCGCTGCGGAAGGCCGCCAGATTCAGGCCGAGCATCGGCTGCAGGACACCGACGGCGGCCGAAAGCGTGCAAAGATTGCGCTGCTGATAGTCGCCCGGCAGATCGAGATCGGCAACAGCAAGGCCAAGACAATCAGGCGTATCCTGAGCGAAGACCAGGGCAGATGTATGAGATCCCCGGGCAAGTCGGGGGTGACGGGAACCGTCATTCCCGGCCTGACCAACTCCGTCATTCCCGGCCTGACCGAGAATCTCGAGGCCGCAGGCAGCGGCCTTCGCCTCAAATACCGGCCGTGTCTCGGGCAGATATTCCCCGATGACTGCCGGCACGCACGGCTTGATGATGCCGGCTTTCTCCCCCGCGATGGCCTCGAGCGTATAGCCCAGATGTTCGCAATGCTCCAGGCCGATATTGGTAATGATGCTCAGGATGGGCGTAATGACGTTGGTCGAGTCGAGCCGGCCGCCGAGGCCGGTTTCAATGACGGCGATGTCCACCGTTTCGGCTGCAAAAAAGTCGAAGGCCATCCCGGTCGTGATTTCGAAAAAAGACGGCTTTTCTGCCTCGAAGAAGCCTTGCCAGTGGTCGAGGAAAGCCTCGACAAACTCCTTCGGGACCATCCGGAAGGAATCCCCTTCCACGATCTTCATCCGCTCCCGGAAATCCACCAGATGCGGCGAGGTATAAAGACCCACTTTCAACCCACAAGCCGCCAGGCCTGCCGCAAGCATATGACTTGTCGAGCCTTTTCCGTTGGTCCCGGCAATATGCACGGAGCGGAATTTCCGATGCGGATGACCGAGCCCCTCATCGAACGCCTCCATCGTCTCAATCCCCGGCTTGTAGGCCACCTTCCCCACCTTCTGGTAGGACGGGAACTGGTTGAACAGCCAATTGATCTTTTCTTCGTATGTCTTCATGGTTCAACATTTTTTGCGCTGCAACGGACGCACCTGAATGACAGCTACTTACGTAATGTGATCCCCCTCGTTTTGAGGGGGATCACATTTCATAAAACACTGACAATCAAATGCGTACATTGCAGGCGTTTTTCAAGCCCGGAGGCAAGAGAGCCGCTAAGCGGAGAACTGTTCGCGCAGGGCGGCGTTGCGGGCGTCGGCGTTGGCACCGCAGGCGCTGAAGTAGAACTTGATCTTCGGCTCGGTACCGGAAGGACGAACCGTCACCTTGCAACCGTCTTCGCTGAAGAACTGCAGGACGTTCGACTTCGGAAGACCCGTCTTGTCGGGTTCGTTGTAATCGATGACTTTCACCACCGGCGAGCCGGCCAGCTCCTTGGGCGGCGTGGCGCGGAAGTCCACCATCATCTGCTGGATCTGTTCGATGCCGTCCTTGCCTTTCTTCGTGACGGAAATCAGGCTTTCCTTGTAGTAGCCATATTCGGCATAGATCTCCTGCAGATAGCCATAGAGCGTCTGGCCGCGGTCGGCCAGCCAGGCAGCGCATTCGCAAAGGGTGCAGCAGGTGATCACGGAGTCTTTGTCACGCACGAAACTGCCCACGTTGAAACCGTTGCTCTCCTCGCCGCCGCAGATGAAAGTCTTCTGGCCTTCAAACCGATGCTGGAGTTCTGCGATATACTTGAAACCGGTCAGGACATCGAATGACTCGACGCCGTATTTGGCGCAGATCTTCTTCAGCAGGTCGGTCGTGACGATGGTCTTGACAAAGAACTGCTTGCCGTCAAGTTTGCCCAGTTCATGCCAGCGCGTCAGGAGGTAGCTTGTGACGAGCGTGGCAATCTGGTTGCCGGTCAGCAGAATCAGTTGGCCTTCGTTGTTCCGGATGGCACATCCTACGCGGTCGGCATCCGGGTCAGTACCCAGCGCGATATCGGCTCCGACTTCATCGGCACGCTCCATGACCATGCGCATGGCCGTAGGTTCCTCCGGATTCGGTGAAACGACGGTCGGGAAGTTGCCGTCACTCACGTCCTGGTCGTCCACATGATAGACATTCGTGAAGCCGGCCTGCTTGAGTCCGGCAGGGACCAGTCGGACACCGGTGCCGTGAAGCGGCGTGTAAGCGATCTTGATGTCGCGGTGCCGTGCAATGCTGTCGGGCGAGAGGAGCAGTGAGAGCTGGCTGTCGAGGAACGCCTTGTCCACCTCAGCGCCGATACCCTGCGGATAGGCATTCTCGTCAATTTTGACCTGATCCATCGATGTGATCTTGTTCACTTCGGCAATGATATTCTTGTCGTGCGGTGCGATGATCTGGGCGCCGTCCTCCCAGAACACTTTATAACCGTTGTATTCCTTGGGATTGTGCGAGGCAGTGATCATGATGCCCGCCTTGCATTTCAGGTAGCGGATGGCAAAGCTGAGTTCCGGCGTGGGGCGGATGTTGTCGAAAATGAAAACATCGATACCGTTGGCCATCAGCACGGCGGCCGAAACCCGGGCAAAAAGCTGGCTGTTGTTGCGGCTGTCGTAGGAGATGACGGCAGATATCTTCTCACCCGTGAAATTCTTCTTGAGATAATTGGCCAGTCCCTGCGTGGCCATTGAGACGGTGTAGCGGTTCATGCGGTTGGTGCCCGCGCCCATGACGCCGCGCAAGCCGCCCGTGCCGAACTCGAGGGTGCGGTAGAAAGCATCTTCCAAAGCTTTCGGATCGCCTTTCATCATTTCCAGCACTTCCCGCTGGGTTTCCAGATCGTAACTGTTGCTGAGCCAAGTTTTGGCCACGTCGAGATAGTTTGCCATAGATTTGAACGTTTAACTTTCAAAGATAGGAAAAAAAGTGGTAAAAGTGTTATATTTGTAGAGTTATGTCGGAAGAAAAATACATCCTTTTCCTGCAGGAACACGAGAACGACGACCCGGAAAGGTTGTTGCTGTCCGCGGCCCGCTGGCCCGGAATCGACGTGCGTCGCGCAGCCCGGAATATCCAGGCGCGCCGGAAGATGCGGGAAAAGGTTCCTTTCTGGCATGCGCATCCGAAACTCGAGTATCCCGGTTCGCTTCCGCTGGAGCAGTGCAGCTCTGAAATCACGGCCCGCTACAAACAGGATTTCGTCCCCAATGGAAGTCGTGTCGCAGACCTGACGGGCGGGCTCGGCGTGGACAGTTGGGCACTGGCGCAGCGGGCTTCGGAAATGCATTATTGCGAGCGGAATCCGGAATTGTGTGCAGCAGCCCGGCATAATTTCGCGGTCCTTGATGTCCCAATCCAGGTGCATGAAGGCGACGGCCTGGCCTGGCTGCGCGAGATGCCCGGACGTTTTGACCTGATCTACCTGGATCCGGCCCGGCGCGACCGGACGGCCCGGCGGGTGTACGACATCGCCGATTGCGAACCCGATCTGCTGGCCGTCAAAACAGACTTGCTAAACAGGGCCGGCCGTGTGCTGGCCAAGATTTCCCCGATGGCCGATATCTCCCGCACCTTGGGGCAATTCCCCGAAACCCGGGCATTGCACGTAGTCACAGTGGGCGGTGAGGTCAAAGAGTTGCTTCTGCTGCTAGAACCAGGACCTTCTCCCACTGAACCGTTGCTCGTGGCCGTCGACGGCCCGCACCGGCTGGCCTTCCGCCCTTCCGAAGAGCCGGCCGCTGCCGTACACTACACGGAAAGCATCGGCCGCTATCTTTTCCAGCCTTCGAAAGCCTTGCTCAAGGCAGGCGCCTTCCGCTTGCTCTCCGAACGTTTCGGTATAGCCAAACTGGCGCCGAGCACCCATCTATATACCTCCGACGAAACGGTGCCGGAATTCCCCGGAAAGCGGTTTACCGTGGAAGCGGTTTTCGACTGGAACAAGGCTTCGATCCGCCTGCTTCAGGAACGGTTCGACCGGCTGGAGTTGACTGCGCTGAACTTTCCGCTCGGCACCGAAGCGCTCCGCGCCCGCCTGGGCATCGCCGCCGGCGGCGACCGCCATCTCTTCGCCGCCACCCTGTCAGACAAGAGAAAACAATTGATACTTTGCCAACCATGAGAGAGAACTACACCGAGATCGAAGAGCTGTACGACCTGCGGCAGCTGCTTTCCCAGACCGAGAACATCCGGCACTACGCCTTCCAGGCGGTCAACTTCGAGAAGTGCGGATTTCCCGTCGAGAACTACCGATTCGAGGACTGCCTGTTCATGGGCTGTCACATCCCGCCGCGGATGTACTATGCCATGGACGAGAACTGCATCGTCTTTCCGCGCGTAAAGATGCCCTACAAGGTCTTCCCGAACAAGTTGTATGACGCACAGTCGCTATACCTGCACTACAAGCCCGGCTTCCACGAGACTTTTTACACATGTTACGACACGATCTGCTACGAGCGATTCATGGCGCTGGGCAAAGAAACTAACGACATCAAGGAAACGCTCTGCCGCACACTCCACGATCACTCGATCTCCAATGCCCTCGACCAGTTTATCCGGCAATACGATGAGAAAGATATCGTAGCCGTCATGGGCGGCCATGCCGTCAAGCGGACTGACGCGTCTTACCGACAGATCGTGGAGATCAGCAAGCGGCTCACCGAGATCGGCAAGCTGATGGTCAGCGGCGGTGGCCCCGGCGCTATGGAAGCCGTCCACCTGGGCGCGTGGATGGCCGGACGCGACGAGGCGGAAGTGGCCGACGCCCTCGAAATAATCAGTGTTTCGCCCACCTTCCGCGATCCGGGCTGGCTCACGCATGCCTTCGAGGTAATGGAGAAGTACCCGCACGACGGACAGTACCACAGCCTCGGCATCCCTACCTGGTTCTACGGCCACGAGCCTGCCACACCGTTCGCCACGGAGATCGCCAAATATTTCGACAACAGCATTCGCGAGAATTATATCATCTCTATCCCCAAAGGAGGCATCATCTACACGCCGGGCAGCGCCGGCACGTTCCAGGAAATCTTCCAGGATGCCGCGCAGAACCACTATGAGACCTTGGGTTACGCCAGCCCGATGGTTTTCCTGGGCACACAATACTACACTGAAGAGACGCCCATCTATCCGCTGTTGGAGGACCTGCAGGCGCGGGGAAAATACAAGAACCTGCTGCTTAAAATCACCGACAGCACCGCCGATGTCATCCGTTATCTGATGGATTTCCACCGCCCGTACCATCCCTGGTCCGGCGACATTGCCTAGACAAAGTATGAACCTTTTCCAACTCTTCAAGAACATACGGCCCTTTGTCAAGCCATATCGCTGGCTGGTTGTCATCACCCTCATCCTGACGCTGGTGGGGTCCCTGATGGCCCAGGTCAACGCCATCGTACTCGACCGTACTGTCGACGCCATCAACGCCCTGATCGGCACCGATTTCACCTGGCCGCAGGCCGCCCGCATCATGACCATCATCTCCATCGTCCTGCTGGGCAAGGAGATCCTGTCAGCCCTGATTACCTTCGCGCAGAACTACTACGGCGAGCGGATGCGCATCTTCGTGTCGCGCGACCTCTCGCAGGCCGTGGTCGAGAAGGTGCTGACGTTCCGGATGGCCTATTTCAACAGCGACGAGAACGCCACCGGCAAGGTGCAGGCGCGTATCGACCAGGGTGTCAGCAGCCTGTCGCGAACGGTGCAGAATTTCTTCATCGACCTGTTGCCCCTGTTTTCCACCGCCATCCTGGCCTTGATCCTGATGTTTGCCGCCAACGTGTACGTGGGTCTCGTCGCCCTGGGCATCGTCCCGGTCTATTTCTGGATCACGTACCGGCAGGCCCGGCGTCTGAAGGGCTGGCGGCGCGAGATGCGCGGCCATCTGGAAGCCAAGAGCCAGGGCATCAAGAACATCATCGATTCGATCAACGTCATCAAGAGTTTCAACCGCGAGAAGATCGAGGCGGGCAAGCAGCTCGACATCCAGAACCAGGTGACGGAGAACCAGATGAAGACCCGTAAAGTCGCCTTTTATTACAATGGCCTGAAAAGCTTCGTGCGGCAGGTCGGTACGGTGCTGGTCATCATCCTGACGGCTTATCTGGTCTTGAAGGAGTATCCCGGCATGACGATCGGTAAGATCATGTACCACGTCATGCTCTTCAGCAACGTCATCGCCCCGATCACACAGCTGCAGCGCATCTTCGACGATGTGAACGACGCGCTGATCTACGCCGAGGGCTTCTTCGGCATCCTGAACTCCGAGAAGGAAGTCGAGCCTACGGGCGAATACAAGCCCGAGAAGATCCACGGCAAGTTCGAACTCCAGCACGTGGACTTCACCTATCCCAACGGCAACCAGGCGCTCTTCGACGTGAACATGACCATCGAGCCGGGCAAGATTACGGCGCTGGTGGGCCTCTCGGGCGCCGGCAAGAGCACCATCGTGAACCTGCTCGACAAGTTCTACGAGCCGCAGACCGGCCGCATCCTGCTCGACGGGGTGGACCTCCGCGAGTACGACACGAAGTACCTGCGCGACAACATCGGCCTGGTGCTGCAGAAAAACCATATCTTCGACGGGACCATCGAGGAGAACATCCTCTACGGCAATCCGAACGCCACGCACGAGGAGGTGGTGGAGGCGGCCAGGAAGTCGTTCCTCTACGACCAGATCATGGAACTGCCGAAGAAGTTCGAGAACAAGGCTTCCGACCTCTCAGGCGGCCAGCAGCAACGCGTGGCCATCGCCCGCATGTTCCTCAAGAATCCGCCCATCATCTTCCTCGACGAGCCCACGGCCAGTCTCGACGCCATTGCCACCGAGCAGATCAAGAACAGCATCGACGCCATCAAGAAAGACCGCACGGTGATCATCATCTCGCACAGCATCTCCCAGATCATCGACAGCGAGATGGTCTATGCCCTGAAGACCGGCCGCGTGGAAGAATCGGGCCATCCCGACGAAGTTTACAAGAAAGGCGGTATCTACAAGGATATCATCGACGCTTCGGCGCGCAGCCTCAACATCCAGAAAATCGCCCGGACCATCGAGGGTTCGGGCGATTGAGATGCCCGGTCAAGCCGGGCATGACGGAAAGGTCAAGCCGGGCATGACGGAAAGGTCAGGCCGAAGGCATGACACAGGGGAACTATTTCTTCTTGAAATAATCGAAGAGGACGTCCGGCAGGGGCTGCTCCAATAAATAGCGATACCAGAACTTGTAGTCCTGGAGAGAGGAGTGCATCCCCTGGTCGCCCCGGTAGCCATGCATGCCGTCGGGGTAGATCATCAGTTCAAAGTCCTTGTGATCCTTCTCCAGCCGGTCGATCAGTTGGAGGGAATTCTGGAAGTGGACGTTGTCGTCACCTGTGCCATGGGTGATGCGGAGCATGTTGGTGGCATCACCGCGATAAGGGCCGACCCGGTCGATGACGCGGGATTTCGCATAGCCTTCGGGATTGTCCTGCGGGCGGTCCATGTAGCGTTCCCCGTAGTGGGTGTCGTACAGTTCCCAGTCATAGACGCCGCCACCTGCGATGCCGTACTGGAAATGTTCGTTGCCTTCCGTGACGCAGAGCGTGGTCATCGTGCCTCCGAACGAGAATCCTTCGACGCCGATCTTGTTTTCATTGACAAAAGGCATCTTGCGGAAATGGTCGATGCCGTCGCAGAAATCCTGAAGTTCCAGTACGCCCAAATAGCGGTACATCGCCTCTACGCCTTTCTTGCCATAGTGGCCGCCAGCGCGGTTGTCGAGCGTAACCTGAACCACACCATGGTTGGCCCACCACTGGCTGGCCATCGAAAGGCCACGCCAGCCTTCCCGGACCTGCGGATTGTCGGGTCCGCCATAGATATTGACTTTCACGGGATAGCGTTTGTTCTTGTCGAAATCGACCGGCCAGGTCACCGCAGCGGGGATTTTCACGCCGTCGCGCATGGTGACATACACCACTTCCGGCAAGGCAATGGCGTAGTCGTCGAACTTCTCCCCTTTCGAATCATAGACTACGCGGACATGCTTGGCGGGATCCACATCGCCCTTGGCCGGCACCGTGATATAGACCAGTTGCGTCGGGGTACGGTAGTTCGAGAGCAGTGCGGCCACAGCCTTGCCATCTTCCGAGATCTGCACGCCCGCGAAATTGTACGGGCCGTAAGAGAGACGCTGCACCGTCTTTTCACGCAAGTCCAGCCGGTAGATATCCACACGCGTGGTCGCTTGGCGCTTCGCCGTAAAGAAGAGCTGCTTCTTGTCCACCTTCAGCAGAGAAATGCTCCAGTTGTGTCCGGCGGTCAGCTGCTCGAACGTCTTTCCGTCGTACGACAGGAAATAGATCTGCTGCCAGCCCGTGAAATCCCGGACGATATAAACGCCTTCCTTCGTAAAGAGCATGTTGTCCATCCAGTCGATCCAGGAATCCTGGTGTTCCTGGTACACCAGCACCTTGGCGCCGGTCTGCGGCGTCACGGAATAGAGACGGAAATTATCTTGCGCCCGATCCATCCAGCTGACCATCAGTTGCTTGCCATCACCACTCCAGAACGGTGTGCCGAAATACTGGTCCTCTTTCGGATCAAAATCAGCCCAGACGGTCTCCCCGCCCGCAACCGAGACGAAGCCCAGCTTCACTTCGGGATTCGGATCGCCCGTCTTGGGATAGCGCGTCTGGTTGAGCGAGCCATGCTTGCCTTTGGGCGAATAGATGGGGAACATCGGCACCTGGGAATTGTCGAACCGGTAATAGGCGATCACCTTGCTGTCGGGAGACCACCAGAAAGCCCGGTACATCGACGGACGGCCGAAGATCTCCTCATAATAGACCCAGGAGGCATAGCCGTTCAGAATCAGGTCGCTGCCATCATACGTATGCCGCACGATATGGCGGGAATGGACATCGATGGAATACAGGTCGTTGCCCAACGTGTATGCAATCTTCGTCGAGTCGGGCGACCAGGTGGGATTGACCCAGCCCGGCACCAGGTTCTCCATGTTCGCGGCTTTGAGGCGCGGTTTCTGCGGAACGGGCGCCGCCACGCCTGTCTTGGGTGACCAGGCAAAACGGTCGCGGCCCACGGAATAAATCAGGGCCCCGTCGTCCGTGATTTCCATCGGGAACGGGGCTTGCTTGACAATCCCTGCGGGGAAAGCGTTCAACAATTCCGCTTCAGTAAAGCGTTTTCCGGAAAGGGCACTTTGGCCCTGAACCGACAACACCGGCAGGAGCGCCAGTGCGACGAGCAGGATGCGTTTCATGAGGATGCTTATTTTCTTCCGGTAAAAATGGACAGATAATAGATGAGCGTCGCCAGCGAACTGAGTGCCCCCACCACATACGTGTATGCCGCAGCCCGGAGAGCGCCGCGGGCTTCTTCCTCGTTCGACGGATCGATGATGTCGGTCCGGCTGAGCCAGGCGAGCGCCCGACGGCTCGCGTCGATTTCGACGGGAAGCGTGACGAAACTGAAGAGCGTGGAGAAAGCGAACATCGCGATGCCCAGCCACATGATCTGCGGGAAAATGTTGATCAGCAACATGCCGCCCAACAACACGAAAGGAACGAGCCGGGAAGTGATTGACACCACAGGGACAAGGGCCGAACGGACCTTCACCGGGAAATAGCCCTGGGCATGCTGCACCGCATGACCGCACTCATGGGCCGCCACGGCCGCCGCCGCCACGCTGGTCTCGCCATAGACTGCCTGACTGAGGTTGACCGTCTTGTTGGTCGGGTTGAAATTATCGGTCAGCTGTCCCGGCGTGGAAGTGACCTTCACGTCATGAATGCCATGTTCCGCGAGCATCCGGACAGCCACTTCCCGTCCGGTCATACCGCCCAACAGCGGCACTTCCGATGCCTGCCGGAATTTTTTCTGAAAAGAGGCCTGCACCACATAACTGAGCACGGCAACTCCAATGAATAGGATCCAGTACATATTTCTTACTATCTTGGCTTATCTGCGTAAAGATAGTGAAAAAATCATTCGCTTATTTGTCTCTTGCCCGATTTCTGTCGGACTCGTCCAAACATGCCTCATAGCGGGCAAGGTCTCATTTGAGGCCCGATACCTTGCCCGCCCAAATGGCCTCCCAAGGCTATCTGGGGCAGATTGCCAGGGCAAGGTCCGCCTTCTGAAATGAGATCTTGCCCGGAACGCCCCGGGGATCTTGCCCCGAAACGCCCTAGTGGAAGAACTCATCCTTGAAATTGACGAAGTAAACCTTTTCCACGCCGCGGGTGATGGCGGTATAGAGCCATTTGAGGTCGTCCAAGGTCAATTCTTTCCAGAACGGGTTGTCGATGAAGACGCAACGCCACTGGCCGCCTTGGGATTTGTGGCCGGTGATAGCGGTGGCGTATTTGATCTGAAGGGCGTTGTAATACGGGTCCTCACGCACCTTTTCGTAGCGCTTCCGTGCGTTGCGGATGTCGGCATAATCGGCGCTGACGCCTTCCCAGAGTGCGCGCTGCTGTTCTGCCGACAAAGAAGGCTGCTCGGAGTCCAGCGTGTCGAGGATGACCTTTGCCCGGACCTCTACGTCGTTGTAATCGGGAAAGGCCAGAACGGCGTCGGCGAAATGAAGGCCATAGCGTTCTTCGTGGTGTGAGAGGCGCACGAGTTGCGCCACATCGCCGTTGGCGATGAAATCCATCTCCGGGATATCTTCCAGGAACTGGTAGCAATTCTTGACCACCATCAGTTTGTCATCACGCGTAAGCCGCTCTTCCCGGTAGAGCACCGCACTGCGGATGCCCGCATTGTAGCGGTTGGCCCGTTTGTTCGAACGGCAGAGGACCACGATGTCGTCAAGACCGTAGCGGCCGACGGCGTCGCCGATCTTCTCGATCAGCTCGCCGCCACCAATGCGCTCCACATCGTCGAATCCGGCCAACTGCAGTTTCGGTGTCGCAGGAACGCCCGATTCGATGATCCGTCGGACGAGCGTGGCGTTGGTCAGGATACCCGATTCGGCGGCCTGGCGGACAACGGTCGTCAGCTCGGCCGTCATCAGCGTGCCGTAGTGGCTCAACCATCCCTCATCGAGAGCCGGGCTGCGGTCGAGGCCGACCGGAGGAAGCTGTCCCCGGTCGCCGATAATGATGAGCTTGTCGTCCACGCCGCTGCGGACGAAACGGACCAGATCGTCGAGCAGGTCGCCGGAGCCGAACACGCTCGCGCCGGAGCCCGTCTCGACCGAAATGAGCGAGGCCTCATCCACAATGAAAAAGGTATCTTTGGCTTTGTTGAAATCGAGCTGGAATTCCCCCACCCCGTCGTGTACGCTTTTCTGCCGATAGATGTGCTTGTGGATGGTATAGGCCTTCTCCCCGGTGAATCCGGAAAGAACCTTGGCGGCCCGGCCCGTCGGCGCCAGCAACACGTAGCGGTATTTGAGTTCTTTCAAAGTCCGCACGAACGCGGCGACAGCCGAGGTCTTGCCGGTGCCGGCATAGCCGCTCACCAACAGCAGGTCGCAAGTATCGTACTGCACGGCAAATGCGGCCAGCGTGTCAAACAGACGCTCCTGGCAGGGCGTAGGTGGATAACCCAGATGGTGCCGGAGCCGGTCGGAAAAGAATTGTGCGACCCCCATCAGGCTCTCTTGCGATAGAGGATGAACACCAGCAGGATGGAGTAGATGCCCAGACGGCCGATGATCATCTGGATGCCCATCAGCACCTTGGCGAGTTCCGGCGCCGCGGCAAAGTTGTCCATCGAGGAGCCGAAGGTGCCGAAGCAGGGACCGACATTGCTCATCATCGACACCGAGGCGCTGACGGAAGTGAGCAGGTCGAGGCCGAAGGCCGCATAGACGACGGCCATCACCAGGGTGATGATCAGATAAAGCAGCACGTAGAGCGAAACACTGTTGATCATGTCGCGGTCGATGGCCTGGCCGTCTGCCTTGACCTGCACCACAGCATTGGGATAAGCGATTCTGATGAGCTGGGCCCGGGCCGCCTTGACGGTAAGGTACACGCGGTCTGACCGAAGGCCGGAGGTTGTGGAACCCGAGCAGCCGCACTGGATGGCCGCATAAATCAGTATGAGGATCGAAAATACCGGCCAGACATTGGTGTCGGTCGAGCCGAATCCGGTCGTAGAAATGGTCGATACCACCGTAAAGAAACTGTGGCGTAAAGCTTCCCAGACATTCGGAATCGTACCGCTGAACACCAGGTTTCCTGCCACCAGCAGGCCTGCAATCAGGATTGTAATCAGATAGAACTGTGTGATGGGGTTCTTCAGCACCTTGAACGACCGGGTGGCGAAGGAGGCGTAGATCAGGCCGAAATGGAGGCTCGCCACAATCATGAAGAAGATCAGGATCCACTCGATCAGCGGAGAGTCAAAGGCGGCGATCGAAGCATTGCGGGTGCTGAAACCGCCCGTGGCCGTGACACTCAAGGCATGGTTGGCCGCATCGAAGAGCGGCATACCGGCCAGCAGCAGCGAAATGAAGGAGCAGATGGTAATGCCCACATACACCGACACCACTACGTGGATGAACTTGTTCGACTTGTACTGGTAATTGTTCTTCGAGATGTCCTCGACGTCCATCTTGCTCATTTTGAAGCGGACTGTACCGAACGAAGGGAGAATCATCATGATGAAGACCACCACGCCCAAGCCGCCGATATAGTGGGTGGATGAACGCCAGAACAGCAGTCCCTTGGGCAAGGCCTCGATATCCCGCAGGATGGTAGCACCGGTGGTCGTGATACCCGAGGCGCTCTCGAACCAAGCGTTGACCAGCGTGAACTCGCCGCCCCAGAGCACATACGGAAGCATCGAGAAGATGCAGCTCAGAAACCAGGCGATGAGCAGGATTGCAAGACCTTCCTTCGTATTGATGTCTTTGTGACGGCGCACAAAGATCAGCGGAAAAACGCCGACCATCAGGGTCAGAATGCCGCTGAGCAGCAACGGTGAGAACGACGGATCGAATCCGTCGAGCGCCGCTACAAGCGCCGACAGGAACATAAACACCGCGCAGCAGATCAGTGCGATGCCTACATTCCGCGAGATGACGCCCATATTCATCGTTCGAGTTCCCGTTTGTAAACCTGATTCTGCTCGACGATGTCCCCTACCGCTTCATTGAGCTCCTCGAGTTCATCGTCGTTATCGAGCTTGACACCATAGTCCCGGCCATGATACCGATATCCCTTGATGCCTGCCGTCACCTTGAGGAGCGGGTTGATGAGGTAGTAGTTCAGATAATAGTTGAACAGCAACACCATGATCATGCCCACCAGCACCGACACCAGACCGGGCATCAGGCTGCGGTAGGTGCCTTCCCGGATATCCTGCGAACTCTCGATCAAGGCATCCTGGCAGATGGACGTCAGATGCATCATGTAGCCGCGGAATTTCAGGTACACCGGTTGCAGGCGGTTGAAGAACCAATGCTGCCGCTCTGTATAGTCGTTTTCCCACATCTTGTCCGCCTCGGAGACCACCTGCATATAGGCTGCGTAAGCATAGAGTACCGAGTCGGCGGCCGCCCTTTCTTCGGTCGTGACGAAACTGCGGCTCAGGTTCTCGAAGGAGGAGACCAATTCCTCCTCGCGGGAAATCGAGATGCCTTCGGGACGGGCTTCGTTGTCGAGCACCAGGCCGTTCATCAGGCTGATGTTGTATTGTTCAGACACCGAAAGCAACTCGCGCGCCGCGTTGATACTTCGGATATTGTCGGCAATCACGCCCGACACGTAGCGGTTCATCTTGGTGAACTCGAAGATGGAGATCAGGCTGGAGAAGAACAATATGATCGCCAGCACGATGCAGCCGAGCAGCACCTTCCGCTTGATTCCCAATTTCTTAAATCTCAACATAGCTCTATATCGGTTTCAAATACCCGGGTGGCGGGACCGGTCAGCCACACGTCGTGGAAAGAACCGTCCGGTGCGACGACGAAATCGACCGCAAGTTCCCCGCCCAGGGCCCGGACGACAAATTTAATGCGTTCCGCGCCATTTTCGACCATTCGGGTGAAACATTTTTCTCCATGCAGGTACGAAGCCAGGGCCGAAGCCGTCGCGCCGGTGCCGCAGGCCCAGGTTTCCGCCTCCACGCCGCGTTCGTAAGTCCGCACCGCCAGATGGTCGGGGGCCGGCTCGACAAAGTTGACATTGGCTCCTCGCGGAAACCGCTTGTCCCAACGCAGCCGCTTTCCCTCCTGATCCACCGGAAAGTCAGCCAATCCCTTCACCCATTGCACAAAATGGGTGGAACCCGTCTCGAGCAGCCAGCCGTCGGGATAGCGGACCGGTGGCGCCGCATCGATCATCTTGAGCCGGACAATGCTGCAATCACCCTGCTGCGACAGCAGCTGAGCACTGTGCGGGCCGTCACAAGCCTGGAACTCGAAGCGCTTGAGTCCCATCAGGGCGGCGAAAGCCACCAGGCAGCGGCCGCCGTTGCCGCACATCGTCCCTTCCGGACCGTCGGCGTTGTAATAATGCATCTCAAAATCGGCCACGTCGCTCGAACAGAGCGTCATCAGCCCATCGGCGCCGACGCCGAAACGACGGTCGCAGAGCCGGTTGACCTGACGGGGCGTCAGGTCGTATTTCCCCGTACGGTTGTCGAGGATGACAAAGTCGTTGCCGGCTCCCTGGTATTTATATACGTGCAGTTTCATGGTATATGTCTTGGGCTGCGCGTTCCGAAGCACCCGTTCCGCCCAGCCTGTTTTTCAATTCCTGATAATCGGCCGCCAGCTGTGCCCGGCAGGCGCCGTCCAACAACAGTCGTTCCAGTTCTTCCTTGATATGTCCCGGAGAGGCCTGATCCTGAAGCAATTCGCGAAAAATAGGGCGATCCAGTGTCAAGTTGGCCAAACTGATATACGGGACCTTCACCGTCAATCGGGCCAGGGTGAAGCTTACCGCATCAGCGCCATAACAGACCACTTGCGGCGTGCCGAGCAGCGCCGCTTCGAGCGATGCCGTGCCTGAACTGATGACGGCTGCGTCGGCCTGATGCAGGATATCCCGCGTCCGGCCCGGAATCAACTCGATGCGGGAGCCTTCCGGCAGATATTGCCGGTACGTCGCCAACTCAAGCGACGGCGCACACGCCACCACCAGCCGGTAATCAGCCAAGCGCGGATCGGCATTGAGCTGGCGTTCCAGTGCCACGAAACGGGGCATGAGGAACTTCAGTTCGAACGCCCGGCTTCCGGCCAGGAGCGCAATCATCTTTCCCTCGCCCACGGGGCGGAATTCGGTCTGTGCGATACTGTCCACCAGCGGATTTCCGAAATAGCGAGGTTCGAGGCCATGGGCGCGGAACCAGTCCAGTTCAAAAGGAAAAATGCTGTACAGGACATCCACGTCGCGGCGCAGGTTCTTTACCCGCCAGGCCCGGTGCGCCCATACCTTGGGAGCGATATACCAGAAGACCTTGAATCCCTGCCTATGTGCAAAACGAGCAATCCGCAGATTGAAACCCGGATAATCGACCAGAATCACTGCGTCGGGCTTCCACGCCAGCAGGTCCTGCTTGCAGAAGGAGAGCCGGCCCAGGATCTGCCGGGCTTTGCCCAGCACTTCCTTGGGACCCATCACAGCCGTTTCGCGATAATGCCGCACCTGCGTGCCGCCGACCGCCGCCATGGCGTCACCGCCCCAGAATCGGAGGTCACAGCCGGGATCCTGCGCCCGCAGCCCGCGCATCAGGTTCGATGCGTGCAGGTCGCCCGAGGCCTCCCCGGCTATGAGGTAATATTTCATCGGTCCAGTTTCCAGTTTTCCCGAAGCCTTTCCAGTTCTTCGTAATCCGTGGTATCAATCCGGTGCGGGACAATCGTCACATACCCGGAATTGACCAGATTATGGTCGGCATCCGCCGCACCGATGGCCTCCTGGTCTTCGAACTCGCCTACCATCCAGAAATAATGCTTGCCCCGAAGGGTGACGCGATGGTCGAACTCCTTGACCCAGCGCCCGGCGCCCTGGCGGGCCATCCGGATGCCGCGAATCTGGTCTTTGGGGATGTCCGGGACATTGACGTTCAGGTAGATGCCACGCTTGATTCCGTCGGCCAGCACCCAGTCGATCACCTGACGGCCATAGAAAAGGGTTCCCTCGAAATCGGGGTTGTCGGCGTGGGTATTGATGGAAAGACCCACGGAAGGGATGTCATAGAGTGTTCCTTCGACCGCAGCGCCCAACGTCCCACTATAAATGGACGCCGCCGAAGCGTTGGAGCCATGGTTGATCCCCGACACCAGCAGGTCGGGCAGCCTGCCCTCGTGCAGGTAGAGATTGATGCCCAACTTCGCGCAGTCGGCCGGAGTCCCGGTCAGCGTATAGACCCGCAGCGAACCGAGCGTCTCAGAGGCCGGCTGCGTTTCCGGCTGTTCGATCATCAGCGGTTTATCGAGCGTGAGTGAAACCGACTTGCCGGACTGCGGCTCACGGGGAGCGACGACCGTCACGTTGCCGTAACTGCGGAGCATCAGCGCAAGCACGTGGATGCCCCGGGCCTGATAGCCGTCGTCGTTGGTAACCAGTATCTCCAGGGGTTTTTTCATTTTTTTTCTTTGAACTACAAAGATAGGAATAATCACAAAAAATATTACTACATTTGCACGTTTGAAATCGAATATCAGTATTTAACACACATAGCAAAATGAAAAAGATCAAAGTAGGAATCAACGGCTTCGGACGTATCGGCCGCTTGGTTTTCAGAGCAGCCCAGAAAAGAGATGACATCGTCGTCGTCGGCATCAACGACCTTATCGACGTGGAGTACATGGCTTACATGCTCAAGTACGACACCATGCACGGCAAGTTCGACGGGAGTGTCGAAGTGAAAGACGGCAACCTCGTGGTCAACGGCAACGCCATCCGCGTCACCGCCGAGAAAGATCCCGCCAACCTGAAATGGGATGAAGTGGGTGCCGAGTATGTCGTCGAATCGACCGGTCTGTTCCTGACCAAGGAGAAGGCCCAGGCCCACATCGCCGCCGGTGCCAAGAAGGTCATCATGAGTGCCCCGTCGAAGGACGACACCCCGATGTTCGTCTATGGCGTCAACCAGGACAAATACAACGGTGAGGCCATCATTTCGAACGCCTCCTGCACCACCAACTGCCTGGCTCCGATCACCAAGGTCCTCAACGACAAGTTCGGCATCATCAACGGCCTGATGACGACCGTCCACTCCACCACCGCCACCCAGAAGACCGTCGACGGTCCGTCCGTGAAGGACTGGCGCGGCGGCCGTGCAGCTGCCGGCAACATCATCCCGTCCACCACGGGTGCCGCCAAGGCGGTCGGCAAAGTGATTCCCGAACTCAACGGCAAGCTCACCGGCATCTCGATGCGCGTTCCGACCCTCGACGTCTCCGTGGTCGACCTGACCGTCAACCTCGCGAAGCCCGCCACCAAGGCCGACATCTGCGCCGCGATGAAGGAAGCCTCCGAGGGTGAACTCAAGGGCATCCTGGGCTACACCGAAGACGCTGTCGTCTCGAGCGACTTCCTCGGTGATCCGCGTACCTCGATCTTTGACGCCAACGCCGGCGTGTACCTCACCGACACCTTCGTGAAAGTGATCTCCTGGTACGACAACGAGTGGGGCTACTCCAACAAGCTCCTCGACATGCTCGCCTACACCGCGAAATAATCCGGCGACAGTGCTTTTTAAAAACGCAGAGTCAACGCTCTGCGTTTTTTTTGTTATATTTGTCCAACAAACTGTCAGTTATGAAAAGATTGCTCCTTCCCCTCCTGCTGGCTGCCGTCTGCGCCTGCTCCCCGAAATCCGTACCGGCCGGCAGCTCCGCCAAAGCCGATACCGATATCGTGATTCTCTATGACAACGACGTCCACTGCTCCGTGGACGGCTATGCCGAGATGGCAGCGCTCAAGGCCGAAAAACGCAAACACACCCCCTACGTTACCCTGGTCTCAGCCGGCGACTACGTACAGGGCGGATCGCTTGGAGCAGCCTCGAAGGGCGGATATATCGTTGACATCATGAACGCCGTCGGCTACGACTTCGTCACCCTCGGAAACCACGAGTTCGATTATGCGATTCCCCGGCTCAAGGAGCTGACCCAAATGCTCAAGGCTACGGTCCTCTGCTGCAACCTGATCGACCTCAAGGCCGACCAGCGCATGTACAAACCCTACGAGATCGTAAATTACGGCGGAACGAAGGTGGCTTTCATCGGCGGCGCCACGCCCTACAGTTTCAATTCGTCCACACCTGCTTATTTCCAGGACGAAAAAGGGAACTATGTCTATTCCCTCAGCGCCGACACCTACTATGATACCTTCCAGAATTTCGTGAACGACGCCCGGGCCCTCGGGGCTGACTATGTGGTAGCAATCACGCATCTGGGCGACGACGTAGACTATGACCCGATCAACTCACAGTCGCTGGCTGCCAACACCTATGACATCGATGTCATTCTCGACGGTCACTCCCACAGCCTGGTCCCCCAGCGCATTCTGAAAAACAAAGTGGGTCGTGACGTGCTCTATTCCCAGACCGGCGCCCACTTCGACAACATCGGCGTCCTGACCATCACACCCGACGGAAAGGTCTCGACCGAGCTGGTTTCCGTCAAGGCTTATGGGAAGAAGGATCCGGCTGTCCAGGCGGTCATCGACCAGAAGAAACAAGCTTACGCCGCGCTGGGCGCCCGCAAGATCGGCCATTCTGAGATCAAACTGCCGGCCAAGAATGAAGACGGCGACTGGTTGGTACGCAAATACGAAACTTCGCTCGGTGACCTGTGTGCCGACGCGTTCCGCATCACGCTCGGTACGGATATCGCCATGGTGGGCGGCGGCTCACTCCGCGCGAACCTGCCGGCAGGCGACCTCCGATACGACGACATTTTCAACGTTTTCCCCTTCAATAATTCAGCTTGCACGGCATCCCTCACGGGCCAGCAGATTCTGGATGTACTGGAATTTGGCGTAGGCGCCTGGCCGACCGACTTCGGCGGTTTCCTCCACGTCTCGGGCCTCACCTACGAATTCGACCCGTCGATTGAAAGCCCGGTGGTCTATGACGTCAACAAGGCTTTCGTCCGCATCGATGCCGGGCCGCGCCGCATCTTCAATGTCCGTGTTCTTGATCCGGAAACCGGCAATTACGAGCCGCTCGATCCGACGCGCACCTACACGGTCGGCGGCACGACTTATCTGCTGCGGGACGCTGGCGACGGCTACGAGATGCTGAAAGGTCTCGGCCACGACACGGGAACGCCCGACCTGGACTTGCTGGAAAAATACATCGTCGACCATCTGAAAGGCGACATCCGTATGTCCGAATACGGCGAATCCCAGCAGCGTATCAAACAGAAATAATCCAACGAACGGCGAGCTCCGCGTGCAGGAGGTACGAGCGGAAAAACCATGGCCGCCCGTGGCCATGTGAACGGGAGGGGCCCAAGCTTGCTTGGGAGGGATGAAGCGAAGCGGAAGTTTTTCCGCCGTACCTCCTGCACGCGGAGCTCGCGCCAGCGTCTATTTCAATAGATTGGGGCGGAGGAGTTTGGTGCGGGCGAGGGCTTGTTCGTCCTGCCAGGCCGCGATTTTCTTCGGATCTCCCGAGAGCAGCACGTCAGGGACTTTCCAGCCGTTGAATTCGGCCGGACGGGTATAGACGGGCGGTGCGAGCAGACCGTCCTGGAACGAATCGGAGAGCGCCGACGTCTCGTCGCCGAGTGCGCCCGGCAGCAGCCGGACGACCGCGTCGGTCAGGATGGCGGCGGGCAGTTCGCCGCCGCTGAGCACATAGTCACCCACTGTGATTTCCCGCGTGATCAGATGTTCCCGGATGCGATGGTCGATTCCCTTGTAGTGGCCGCAGAGAATCATCAGGTTTTCTTTGCATGAGAGTTCGTTGGCCACCTGCTGTGTCAGATACTCCCCGTCGGGCGAAGTGAAGATGATCTCGTCGTAATCGCGTTCCGCCTTCAGCTTCTCCATCAGCGTATAGACCGGCTCGATCATCATCACCATGCCGGCGTCGCCGCCGAAACTGTAATCATCCACCTGCCGGTACCGTCCTTTGCCGTATTCACGCAGGTTGTGGACATGGATTTCAACGAGCCCTTTGTCTTGGGCCCGTTTGACGATGGAATAGCCGAGCGGGCTCTCCAGCAGCTCCGGTACGACTGTCAGGATATCGATTCTCATAAGCAGTGCAAAATTAGCGATTATTTCCAAAAAAAGACTATATTTGCAAGCTACAACTAAAAGTGTAAAAGTCATGAGTGAAGATCTTAACCCGGTTGTCCCCATCGAGGAACAGCCTGTAGAAATCCAGGAAGAGCCCAAGGAGGAAATCGACAAAACCGATTTTTCGAACAAAGGCCTCAAAGAAATCGTCGATACATTCAAGGAATTGCTCGACGGCGAGAACATGCAGCAGCTCTACAAGCATGCCGAAGCCCTGAAGGCGGCATTCTACAAGAATCTGCGCAAAGAAAAAATCGCTTCGGGTCTTGTGCAGCCTGCCGAGACCGCCGCGACGGAAACTCCCGCCCCCGAGACCGAGACGCCTGCTGAAGAAGAGGCGCCGGAAGAGGAGACTGTCTCCTACAATCCTTTCGCCGAGATCGAACGCGGTTTCAAGGATCTTTACAGCCAGTATAAAGTCCGGCGTGCCGCCTTCACGCAGGAACTCGAGAAGCAGAAAGAAGAGAATTACCAGACCAAACTCGCCCTGATCGACGAGCTCAAGGCCCTGGTCGAGGCCAGCGAGGACCTCAAGGAGACCTTCCCCAAGTTCCGCGACATCCAGAGCCGCTGGCGTGCTGCAGGCCCCGTGCCGCAAGCCCGCGTCAAGAACCTCTACGACACCTATCAGCACTATGTCGAACTCTTCTACGACTATGTGAAGATCAACAAGGAGTTCCGTGACCTCGACTTCAAGAAGAACCTTGAGGCGAAGGAGAAACTCTGCGAGCGGGCTGAAGCCCTCGCCGAAGAGGAAGATGTGGTGGGCGCCTTCCGGACCCTCCAGAAACTGCATGAGCAGTGGAAGGAACTCGGCCCGGTAAGCAAGGAATTCCGCGAATCCATCTGGGAGCGCTTCCGCGCTGCCACCGCAGTCATCAACAAGAAGCATCAGGCTTTCTTCGAGAGCCAGAAAGGCAGCCAGAAAGAGAATTTCGAGGCCAAATCGGCCCTCTGCGAAAAGGTAGAGGAAATCGCCAAGGCCGAAATCACCGATTCGACCGCCTGGAACAAACTGACCAAGGAAATCGAGGCCATCCAGAAGGAATGGAAGAAGATCGGTTTCGCCTCCAAGAAAGAGAACCAGAAAGTTTACGACCGCTTCCGCGCCGCCTGCGACGCCTTCTTCGCCCGCAAACGCGACTACTATGCCGGTTTCAAGACCCAGATGCAGGACAACCTGACCCGCAAGGTCGAACTCTGCGAAAAGGCCGAAGCGTTGAAAGACAGCACCGACTGGAAGAAAGCCTCCGAGGATTTTATCGAACTCCAGCGCCAGTGGAAAGAGATCGGACCTGTTTCCCGCAAGAAATCCGAGCAGGTGTGGAAGCGCTTCCGCGCCGCCTGCGACGCCTTCTTCAACAACCGCGACAAGAATGCCGGCGGACAGAACAGCGAACAGGCCGCCAACCTTGAGAAGAAACGCCAGCTGATCGACGAGGTCCGCAACTTCGTCGTGGAAGAGCGTGAAGACGCCCGCGAGGCGCTGCGTTCCTTCCAGGAGCGCTGGAATGCCATCGGATTCGTGCCGTTCAAGGAAAAGACCCGTATCCAGGATGCGTTCCGCAAAGCCCTGAACGAGAAGTTCGCCGAGTTCCGCGATGGCGGCAGCCGCTTCGTCGGCAAGGCCGAACGCGCCGTCCGCAGTGAACGCGACCGCCTCGTCCAGCGTTTCATGAAGAAGGAGCAGGAGATCGCCACCTGGGAAAACAACATGGGCTTCTTCTCCCAGTCGAAGAACGCCGAGGCCTTGCTCGAGGAACTGAACAAGAAGATTGACATCGCACGGCAGGAACTTGCCCAGCTCGAAGAGGAAATCAAGGAATTCGACCGCCAGCACGAGCAAGAGTAATCCGACGAGGAGATGAAGGAAAATAGAAGCAGCCTTGTCGGGTTCGCCCTGATCGGCGTTATCTTGTTGTTGTTCAGCTGGTACAACACCAAGCAATTTGAAAAGAGACAGCAGGAGGCCATGGTCCGCGACTCGCTGGCCACGGCAGCCGCCATCCAGCGTGGCGAGATTCCGGCTGACACCCTCTCCGCAGAAGACGCCCTTCCTGCCGAAGAGCAGCCCGAAGCGGAAGAATACCGCCAGCATTACCTGCAGGAAGCCAGCCGGGCCGAAACCGACTATTACACCCTGGAGAACGACAAGGTCCGGGTCCGCATCAGTTCGAAAGGCGCTCAGCCCTACGAAGTCCTGGTCAAGGACTATTTCACGTATGACAGTGCCGCCTTGTTCCTGGTCCGCCCCGACAAGAGTCTGTTCGACCTGGAGTTGAACACCGACCAGTGGCTCAATACCAGCGACCTGCATTTCCGTCCGACGGAGCAGACTGACAGCACGCTCACCCTGCGCCTGCAGTTTGAAGACCACTCCTGGATCGACGCGGTCTACTCGCTGGCTGCCGACAGCTATATGCTGGGCTACCAGCTCCATTTCGTGGGAATGGACCAGGTGCTCGACCGCCATACCGCCCAGATGACCCTGAAGTGGGTACTCGACGTGCCCCGGCTCGAGAAAGGCTACCAGAACGAACGCAACTATTCTGGCGTAGCCTATAAGTATCTGGCAAACAACGAAGTCAAGACGCTCGGCAAGCGCCGCGACACCGCGGAGGAGAGTTTCAGCTCCTCGCTCCGCTGGATTGGCTTCCAGCAGCAGTTCTTCTCTGCGATCCTCGTGTCCGAAAACGGTTTTCCGGCCGGCAAACTGGTCAACCGCTTCTATCCGGAAGGCCAGGAAGACGGCAGTTTGATGCAGTCGGGCGCCGAGATGGCCGTGGCCTTGGACTCGCGAAACGCCGACTTCACGATTCCCCTTCAGTTCTATTTTGGACCGAACCACTTCTACACGCTCAAGAGTTACGACGAGGGGTTCGAGAAGATCATTCCCCTGGGCGGACGGGTTATCGGCACCATCAGCCGCTACATCATCATCCCGACCTTCAACTGGATGAGCCGTTTCATCCGCAGTTACGGCCTGATTATCCTGCTGCTGACCATCATGATCAAGCTCGTGATCTCGCCGCTTACCTGGAAGTCCTATTCTTCTTCGGCCAAGATGCGGGTACTCAAGCCCGAGATTGACAAGATCAACGAGAAGTATCCCAAGCAGGAAGATGCGATGAAGAAGCAGCAGGCCACCATGGACCTTTACAAGCGGGCCGGCGTGAGCATGTGGGGCGGTTGTCTCCCCATCCTGCTCCAGTTCCCGATCCTGTGGGCGATGTTCCGCTTCTTCCCGGCCTCCATCGAGCTGCGTCAGCAGGGTTTTCTTTGGTGCCACGACCTGAGCGCCTACGACTCGATCCTCGACTTCGGCTTCAAGATTCCGCTCTACGGCGACCACATGTCGCTCTTCGCCCTGCTGATGGGTGTTTCGATGTGGGGCTATTCCAAGATGACGATGTCGCAGCAGCCCAGTACCCAGACCATGCCGGGCATGGAATTCATGCAGGTATGGCTCATGCCGATCATGATGGTGTTCATCTGCAACAACCTGTCGGCCGGTCTGAGCTACTACTATCTGCTCTCCAACATCATCACCATCGGACAGAACTGGGCCATCCGCAAATGGTTCGTGGATGAGGACAAGATCTACGAGAACCTGAAGAAGAAGGCCAATTCCAAGGAACCGCCGAAGAAATCGAAATTCCGGCAACGCCTTGACGAAGCCTACAAGGCCCAGCAGGAACAGTTGAAACAGCAGAACAAGAGGAGATAGGCCATGTCCATCGCATCCGCCATCCAACAATTGAGAAACGAACTGCCATCAACCGTCCAGTTGGTGGCAGTTTCCAAATTCAAGCCCGTTTCCGACATTCTCGAGGCATACCGGGCCGGCCAGCGGGCCTTCGGCGAAAACCGGCCGCAGGAATTGGCCGCCAAAGCCCGGGAGCTGCCCGCCGACATCCAGTGGCACTTCATCGGCCACCTGCAGACCAACAAGGTCAAGATGGTCGTTCCCTATGCCACGCTGATCCATTCAGTCGATTCTGAGCGCCTGCTCGCCGAAATCGACAAGACCGCCCGCAACCTGGGCCGGACCGTGGATATCCTGCTGGAAATACACATCGCCGAAGAGGCCACCAAGCAGGGACTTTCCCCCGATGAGGCCGAGTCACTGGCCGGACGAATGGCCGAGTTCCCGAATGTCCGCCTGCGCGGCGTCATGGGAATGGCTACTTTCACCGATGATACCGATCAGGTCCGGCGCGAATTCCGCGTGCTGAAAGCCCTTTCCGGGCGACTGTCAACCCGCTTCCCCGACTGCGACCAGATTTCGATGGGCATGTCGGAAGACTGGCCGGTCGCTGTCGAGGAAGGCACGACAATTGTTAGGATTGGAACATTCATTTTTGGCAAAAGAAATTGAAGCATATGAAAAAGTTTATCTTCATTCTCCTGACGGTTCTTGCAGCCGTCGCCTGCCGTAAGGTATCGCTGGAAGATCGGATTGGCCAGATTGCCAAGTACAGCACCAAAAATCCCGACACCTACCTTGAGAATCTGCAGCGGCACGAAGCGGAAAAGCGCATCGACTATCTCACGCTGACGCTGGCAAAAGAGCTCAAGGCTGAGGACATTTGGTCGCTGGAAAGCGCAGGAGGCAGTTCGCTGGTCGCCGAGTTTCCCGGCAAATCGAAGAAACAGACCCAGTTCTCCCTGCTCACCGCCTCGCTTGAGGATCCCGAAGCCTGTGCCGTGGTCCTGGGCGCGCTTAAAACACTCAAAGACCTGAAAATCAAGCCCAAAGAAACCATACGTGCCCTCTTCTACAATCCTGTGGTAGATACGGCCGGCCTAAACGGGCTGAGCACCGTGTACATGGAACTCTATGAATCCGGGGAACTGGTTACCTTTGAACTCGAAGTCTCTTCCCGCGATACACTTCCGGTCCATACCTTCCGCATTGAAGAGAAACCGGCGTTTGCAGAGAAAATCGTAGAAGTGATTCCGCCCTACCTGGCTCCGCTGGGTGAATTCCGCTTTGAACGTGGTAAATATCCGAACAAGGAGTGGCCGGTAAAAGCTTCCGTTTACCGCTATCAACTCGATCCGGCAGACATCGCCAAAGAGTCGGCCGTCGTGGCCGCCTTCGCCTATCTGGTCAACTAGAACGGATAACCGATACCGAAGTGGAGGGCACTGCCCCCCGTAAACCAATCATTGATTCCCTTCCATTCCTGTACACTCGGATCGTAGAGCTGCAGGCCGAGGTCGAATCGCACCAGAATCAAGCCGAAATCGAGGCGCAGGCCGAATCCCCAGTCCAGGGCCATGCTCCGCGCCAGATCACTGAATGAGAAGAGGCTCCGTGGATCTCGCGAAACCCCGTCCAGATCGGCGCGGGCGATATTCCACACATTACCAGCCTCCAGGAAAAGTGCTCCCTGAAGTTTCGACAGGATGGGGAAACGGAATTCGGCATCTGCCTCCAGGTGCATGTCGCCCGACTGATTGATAATCTTGAAGCTGGTATCGCGCGGTGCCATGCCCGGGCCCACTGCCCGTGCCCGCCAGCCACGCATACTGCCTGCCCCGCCGGCATAGAAGAGCTTCTCAAAAGGAAGGGAGATGGAGTTTCCATAAGAAACGCCCAATCCAGCCAAACCACGCAAAGCCAACGCGAACTGGTTTTCCTTTCCCAGCCGGAGTGTCTCCACGACCTGGAGTTCTCCCCGCACATACTGGGAATATGGAAGGCCGAAAATGGTCCGATCCTTGGATCCACGCCCCTCCGATTTCAGGAGGTTACTGACCAGATTGGCCATATTGCCCGACACATCGAACTGAAAGCGGGTATAAAAGTAGGTGGTCTTCGGATTCACCGTGGCATTGGTGGTATAATAGAACATGCCTCCGCCACCCAGGTCGAGGTGGCTTCGGAAGGAATTCTTCAGATAGGGGTCAGCAATTCCTCCGTAAAAATCTTCTTCAATGCGCGACGTCTGTACCGCGCTCAACTGGATGGGATAGATCTGGTAAAAGAAATGCTTGTCCACGTTCCAGCTGAAACCATAAGTGCCTGTGACGACATTCCGGGTATATTCCGGACGGTCCTGGAAACTGTAGGAGAAATTGACATCCATCTGCGGAAGGTTAAGCCGGGGCATCTTCCAGACAAAGGCGGGGTACCACGGGATGCGCAATCCTGTCGAAACGGAAAACTCGTTGGCACGCACCGGGGCGCTGAGCATGAACTGGAAGTTGCCGCGGAAGCCCAGCGAGAAAACCTCTCCCCCGCCGAAAAGGTTCTTGTGACTGTAGGACAGGGATGGTGTCACGCCGAAAAGCCCGGTGGAATTGAAGGAACCTTCAAGATTGACCTTCACGGACTGGAGACGGGCCTGCTGCAGCAGGATACGGCAATCTACCGCTGTCGAATCAGCCTCATTTTCCCGGAGCATCATGTTGACGCTGCTGAAGAGCGGAATACTGGCAAAGCGGTCATAGGTCCGGTTGATGCGCTCTTCACTGTAAGGTTCTCCAGGCGTGAGCTGGTTCAAGTTATGCAGGAAGTTCTGGCGGACGTGCATGCCCGGCTGCGGGATCAGGGCCACATTGCCAATCTTGTACTTTCGATGTTCCCGGGCGGACTCCTCGCTTTCGTTGCGGGTGTAGTTCTCGATGGCCATGATCAGGGACGCTGTGTCACGGACTGTGGAGGTATCGGCGTAGAAAAAGAAATAGTTCTTGGAGAACCCCCAATAACCGTTGTTCCGGAAATGCCGGGCCAGCCGTTCGCTCTCTCTTTCAAGGGATACTTCTGCCAGCGGATCTCCGGGACGAACCGTGAAATGGGCAGAATCAGCCGCCATCAGGGCAGCCAGTGCGGTATCGCGGACCCGGTAGGTGATGTCGGAGATCGGGAAGCGCTTGCCCAGCGTCACATCGTACTGCACCTTGGCGATCTTCTTGCGGATTTTGGCGGAAGGCTCGATGGAGGAATCGTACCAGCCGTCGTACTTCAAGTGGTCGAGCATACTCGTAACGGACTCTTCCACCAGCCCTTCATCAAACAGGACCGGTGGCTGCCCGACTTTCTGACAGAAGCGGTCCCATCCCCCGCCCTTCCCGTTCTGCCAGTTATAGACATAGAGCAGCGGGCTCACCATCCCCAGGAAGCCGCTGTTGGGCTTTTGCTTGATATAGGGTTCCAACGAGGAGGCATTGTATGGGTCGTCTTTTCTGGCCCCTGCGACAATGGTAACTTTATTGTCGGCCAACCGGGCTTCATCATCGGCCAGGACACGCGTGGTCGAGCAACCGGCCAGCCCCAGTCCCGAAAGGACGGCCAGCAGCAGAAGTCCGATCCACGTTGTTGTCTTTGTCATAACTGACAAATATACAAAAAAATTCCGTCATCTCCGGTTTGACCGGGCATCTCTTCTCCGGAATTCGGCGCAGGTGATGGCGGCAGCTACGGCCACATTGAGGGATTCGCTGGTGTGGGCCTCCGGCGGGAACGGCGGGATAAAAAGTTTCCGGGTAACGACGGAGGCCACTTCGGGCGAGATGCCGTTGGCTTCGGAGCCCATGACAACGATGCCGCCCCGGGTCAAGGGCGCCTCATAGATATTGTCCCCTTCCAAGAAAGTCCCATATACAACCATAGCCTGACGCTCCGTTGCGCTCTGGTATTTCGTTCCGCTCGCAGAAAAAATGCTCGCGTCCCGAAATACCACCCGCTCCACTTCGCTCTTTAAATCACAATAGTGCACGCGGACACGGAAGATGGCACCCATCGTAGCTTGCACGACTTTCGGGTTGTACAGTTCGACGGTGTCGTCGGAAGCCAGAATCTGCCGGATGCCGAACCAGTCGGCAATCCGCAGGATCGTACCCAGATTCCCGGGGTCACGAATGCCGTCAAGTGCGAGGACCAGTTCGTCGGGAGCGATGACGGGCGCTGCAGGAGCGGGGCGGCGGACGACAGCCAGGGCCGGTGACGGATGGGTCAGCTGGCTGATGCGGGCCATTGTCTCCTCGCCGATCTCCTCGACCCGGAAATGCCGGACAACTTCAAAACCAGACTGAAGCGCCTCTTCCACCAGTTTTTCGCCTTCAACGACAAAAAGGCCCCGCTCATCCCGGAACTTTTTCTGTCCCAGTGCCTTGATTTCCTTAATCTCGTTCTTCGACAGCATGATCGATGACAGGTTATCGATTCCTGTACATATCTTCGTAATATTTCTGGTAATCACCGGAAGTTACGTTGTCCATCCAGGCCTGGTTGTCGAGATACCAGCGGACGGTCCGTTCGATGCCTTCTTCGAATTGGAGAGAGGGTTCCCAGCCGAGTTCGTGCTGCAGTTTTGAAGAATCGATGGCATACCGGAGGTCATGGCCGGCGCGGTCGGTTACATAGGTGATCAGAGAGTCGCTCGTGCCTTCCGGGTTGCCCAGCAGGCGGTCCACTGTTTTGATGAGCACTTTGATCAGGTCGATGTTCTTCCACTCGTTGAACCCGCCGATGTTGTAGGTCTCGGCCACTTTCCCTTCGTGGAAAATCAGGTCGATGGCCCGGGCATGGTCTTCCACATAAAGCCAATCGCGCACGTTCTCGCCTTTTCCATACACCGGGAGGGGCTTGCCGTGGCGGATATTGTTGATGAACAACGGAATCAGTTTTTCGGGGAACTGATACGGGCCGTAGTTGTTCGAACAGTTGGTCACGACAACGGGCAGGCCGTAGGTATCATGGTAGGCACGCACAAAGTGGTCGCTCGATGCCTTGGCGGCGCTATAAGGGCTGTGCGGCTGGTATTTGAGGTCTTCGGTGAAGAACTTCGTGCCATAGGCCAGGTGATGTTTCCCGCTCGATGCCTTCGTCGTGAACGGCGGCTCCACGCCTTCCGGATCGGTGATCTCCAGAGCGCCATAGACTTCATCCGTCGAGATATGATAGAACCTGCACGCAATGGATTCCGTTGCCGGAGAGTCACCTTCACATCCGCTACGGCTACCCGCACAGGCCTCCCCGCAAAAACTCCGTGAAGGGGACTCTCCGGCAGCGGAGTCTGAGGCCACGGGAAGGCGATAGGCGTGTGGCTGCCAGTAGCGGCGGGCGGCCTCCAGCAAAGTGAGGGTACCCATCACATTGGTCTTGGCAAAAGTGAACGGATCCTTGATCGAGCGGTCCACGTGGCTTTCTGCCGCCAGGTGAATCACCCCATCCACCTTTTCATCCTGCATCAACTTCGATACACGCTCGAAATCACAGATGTCCATCTTGACGAACTGATAGTTGGGCTTGTCTTCAATGTCCTTGAGGTTCGCCAGATTGCCCGCATAGGTGAGTTTGTCGAGGTTGATGATCCTGTATTCCGGATACTTGTTCACAAATAAGCGGACGACGTGCGATCCGATGAATCCGGCGCCGCCGGTGATGACGATGGTGCGTTTCATAAGTTTCTTCGCTGGTGAAAGTTCAGTTTACAAATTTAAGCATTTTTCCTTGCGACACTACCGCGACACGTCAAGGCGCATGTAGTCGTGGGCGGCGACATGGAAATGGACGAGATGTCCGGTCGGAGCCGGACATGCGGGAATATCAGCGTGCAGCGGAACGCCGAAATAATGGTACGCCTCGCGAGGAATGAAGACATCGACATCGACCGGATGGTCGGCGAAGTTGGCCACGATGGCCATGACGCTGCCGGCATAGCCGCGCATCCAGGCAAACTGGCGGGCGGCATCGAAATGGTCGGAGGTCGGATTGACGTACATCAGGTCGAAGGTCTTTCCTTTGGAAAAAATGGCGTCGCCGGTGGCAATCCGAAGCAGACGGCAATATTCCTTATAGACGACTGTTTCCTCGACCGTGAGCCGGTCTGAAAGGAAGCGGCGCACGGACGGAACAGCGCAATAATCAAAGATGGAAGTACGGCCGTCCACGCCGCTGAAACCTTCGGCTTCCATACCCCGCTCACCGAACTCCTGCCCGAAGTAGAGCAGGAACGAAGCCGTGTTGAAGAGCAACGAAACGGCCAGGGCCGGGAAGGCGGCCTTGCCGCTGCCGGCAAAGAAATCGGAAGCCACGCGCTGCTCGTCGTGGTTCTCCAGGAAATTGAGCATCCGGGGCTGCAGGTCGCCCAGAAACTGCCACTCCTGCGTGAGGCAGGAAGCGGGCCGTTCACCCCGCACCACGCCGCGCAATGCATCGTAAAACCCGGACTTGTCGTAGAGCAGGTCGAAACCGGCGTCCGCATATTTCCGGTAATTCTCCTTGCCATACACTTCAGCGACAAAGAACAAGTCGGGCCGGTCGGTGCGAAGTGCCCGGAAAGCCCAGTCGAAGAATTCGGCGGGCACCAGTTCCACCATGTCACAGCGGAAGCCATCCACGCCTTTCCCGACCCAGAATTTGAGGACAGCAAGCATCTTGCTCCAGGTGCTGCGCTGCTCATAGTTGAGTTTGACCGTGTCATACCAGTCGGTCACGGACGGCCAGGCATGAAAAACGTTGTTTCCCGTCGCCAAAGCAGGATTCTCCACGTAGGAACTATGGAGCGACTCAGGCAGATGCAGCGGCTCTCCCAGCGGATAGAAGTTCTCTGGCGTGAAATAGCTGTGGTACTGGCGGAACACGTGGTTGGGAATGAAGTCGAGGATGACTTTCATTCCGGCCCGGTGCGTCCGTTCCACCAACGCTTCAAATTCGGCCATCCGGTTGTCGAAATTGACGGCCAGGGCGGGATCGACGTCAAACCAGTTACGGATGGCGTAGGGCGAACCGGCCTCGCCCTTGACCAGCGAGGGGTCGCAGTCCGGAAGGGTCCGGAAATGGGTACGGGTCGCGTGTGAGATGACACCGGTGTACCACACGGCGCCGACGGAGAGCTTCTTGAGTTTGAGCAGCATCTCGTCGGTGATGTCGTTGAACTTGCCCGACCCGTTTTTGGCATAAGAGCCTCCGGGAACGCACGTCCGGTTCCCGAAGGCTCTCAAGAGCAACTGATAGATGATCACGCTAGTCTCTCTCCCAGTTCAGGATCTTGTAGAAGTCGTATTCTTCAGGATTGGGAACATACTGCCGGGCGCCTTCATAGTCGCGCGGGGTAATGTAGTTGAGCAGGTGTTTGTAAACCACCTGGGCCTGGTCGCCGTCGATGTCCACGAGCCGCGGCGGGATCTTGCCCGTCTCGGGATCCTGCAGTTCTTCGAGATAGAGCGGACGGATGGTGCCGATCTGGTCGACGAACACCATGCAGCCAGTCTCGCCCTTCTTGAAAAGTTCATATACGCCGGCACCGAGCTGTGAGCAGTAGAAGAGGTCGTAGGCGATGGGCTGCTGGCAGCGGATATCGTAGCCGATCTCCACCGGGCGCGTCTTGATCTTCAAACCCAGCTCCTTGAGCTTGATCTCGAGCATGTCGTTGAACAACTGAGCCTTGGAGATCTTGCCAAGTTCCGGATGACCGTGGTCGTCATAGGTAAACTTGATGCCGGTCTCCTTGAGCTGCTCGTCGCTGAGCATGTGGAACACACCCTCAGATACGATGATACCACCGTAGGCAATGCCACGCAGTCTGCGTTTGATGATGGCGCTGATGGAGAGACGGAGGATCTTGTCAACGGTAATCTCGGTCTTGTTGAACATCTCGGGGATGATGATCATCGGGTAGTGGCACGAAGCGCCGATACCCATAGCCAGGTGGCCGGCACTGCGGCCCATGGCGGACACGATGAACCAGTTTCCGGAGGTGCGGGCGTCCTCGTACACGGTCGTCGCGATACGGGTGCCTTCCGCTTTGGCAGAGTTGTAACCGAAGGTCGGGGCGTTCATCGGCAGCGGGAGGTCGTTGTCGATGGTCTTGGGCACATGGATGTTCTGGACGGGATATTTCTTCTCGCGCAGGAATTTTCCGATACGGTTGGCCGTCGAGGCCGTATCATCGCCGCCGATGGTGACCAGCAGACGGATGTTGTTCTCCTGGAAGAATTTCAGATTGAAATAGCGGTCAAAATCTTCCTGGGTCGGCTTGTAACGGCTCATCTGCAAGTAGGAGCCGCCGCGGTTGAAGATAGCGTCCGCCAGCGCGAAGTTGAATTCGATGAAGTTCGGGGATGCGGAGAAAAGGCCGGAATAGCCGCCATGCAGGCCGAGTACGCGGTAACCTTCCGCCATGAAAGCCTTTGCGATCGTCCCTTCCACGGTATTGATGCCGGGAGCCGGGCCGCCGCCCGCCAAAATAACAATAGATTCCTTCATAATGGTATGATGTAAATTATCTCGCAGTTTTTGACCTCGCAAAGATATGCTTTTTTGACAAAATATCGCTATTTTTGTAGTTTAATGCAGGATTATACCATGACAAAGATCGGCAAGGCGGCGGCACAGGAAAGGATCGCGTTCCTGAAACGGGAACTCGAACGGCACAATTACAACTATTATGTGCTCAACCAGCCCGCTATCACGGATTTCGAATTCGACTTGTTGATGAGTGAACTGCAGGGACTTGAGAAGCTATACCCCGAATTCGCCACGGAAGACAGCCCCACCCGTCACGTCGGCAGCGACCTGTCCGCCGCAGCGGGAACCGACTTCGTCCAAGTCCCCCACCGCTATCCGATGCTCTCGCTGGGAAACACCTACGCCAAGGAAGAACTCTACGAATTCGACAACCGGATCCGCAAGACCACCGACGCGCCTTTTACTTATTCCTGCGAACTCAAGTTCGACGGCACGGCCATCTGCCTGACCTACCGCCACGGCCGTTTGCTCCGTGCCCTGACACGCGGCGACGGTACCAAGGGCGATGACGTCACCCGCAACGTCGTGAACATCGCGGCCATTCCCCGCATCCTCCACGGCGAAGACATCCCGGAGGAGTTCGAGATCCGGGGCGAAATCTACATGCCTTTCGCGGCATTCGACCGCCTCAACGCCGAACGAACCGAAGCAGAACTGGAGCCTTTCGCCAACCCGCGCAATGCCGCCTCGGGCAGCCTGAAGCTCCAGAATCCGGAAGAGATGCGCATGCGCGGTCTCGACTGCGTACTATACCATGTGCTCGGCGAAAACCTGCCGTTCAAAACCCATATCGAAGCCCTCGAAGCCGCGCGCCGCTGGGGGCTTCCTGTTTCAGAATACAGCCTCCACGCCCAGAATATCGAGGAAGCCGTCGCTTACATCGACGCCTGGGACACGCGACGCAAGACCCTTCCCTTCGCCACCGACGGCATTGTCATCAAGGTCAACGAACTTGACCTGCAGCGCCAGCTCGGCTTCACGGCCAAGTCGCCCCGCTGGGCCACGGCCTGGAAATTCAAGCCTGAGCAGGCCCTCACCCCGCTCCTGTCGGTCGATTACCAGGTGGGCCGTACCGGTGCCGTCACGCCCGTAGCCAATCTGGAACCCGTCCTGCTGTCGGGTACCGTCGTCAAGCGAGCCTCGCTCCACAATAAAGACCAGATGGACTTGCTCGACATTCACATCGGAGACTATGTCTATGTGGAAAAGGGCGGTGAAATCATCCCGAAGATTACCGGCGTGGAACTGTCGAAGCGGCCTGAAGGAGCCGTCCGTCCGGCCTTCCCTGTCTGCTGCCCCGACTGCGGCACTCCGCTCGTGCGCGACGAAGACGAGGCCCGGCACTACTGTCCCAACCGGGAGTCCTGTCCGGTTCAGATCAAAGGCCGCTTCGTCCACTTTGCCGGACGCAAGGCCATGGACATCCTGGCCGGCGACGCCACCATCGAGGCGCTCTACAACCAGGGGTTCATCCATACCCTGCCCGACCTTTACACGCTGACCCGCGAACAGCTGGTCTCGCTCGACGGCTGGCAGGAGAAGTCGGCCGACAACTTCCTCGCCAGTCTGGAAGCCAGCCGGAAAGTACCGTTTGAGCGCGTGCTCTACGCGCTGGGCATCCGGCATGTCGGCGAACAGACCGCCAAGACGCTCGCCCGCCATTTCGGTTCCATCGATGCCCTGGCAGCTGCCTCACACGAAGAACTGACGCAAGTCGAGGACATCGGCAGCATCGTCGCCGACTCGATCCAGGCCTGGTTTGCCTCCGAAGCGGGTCGGGAAACGGTCCGTCGCCTGCGCGAGGCCGGCTTGCAGATGGCCGTCGCCGACGAGGCCCGGCTACGGCTCTCCGAAACGCTGGCCGGCAAGACGATCGTCATCTCGGGCAATTTCTCCATCTCCCGGGAAGCGATGAAAGAACTCATCGAAGCACACGGCGGCAAGAACGCCGGTTCGGTAAGCGGAAAAACCGCCTGGCTGCTTGCCGGAGAAAAAGCCGGACCCGAAAAATTGAAGAAAGCGGAGAAACTGGGAATCCCGGTGCTTTCCGAAACGGATTTCTACCAACTCATCGGTAAGGAGTAAGCGATGCGACTGTTCCTGGCCAGAATCAAGGATTTCATCCGGAGGCTCGTCAAGTTCCTGACGCGCGACATCTGGGCGCTCGATTTCAGCGAATTGAGCAACGCCCGCAAGCGTCTGTTCCGGAGCATCCAGGCGTTCATCCTGACCGCCAAGGGATTCGCAAGCGAGCGGGTCGGCCGGGAAGCGGTCGCCCTGAGCCAGTTCACGATGATGGCCTTCATCCCGATGATCGCCGTCATCCTCTTTGTCTCGCATGGCTTCGGTCTGGACCGCCTGCTGTCCCAGACCCTGATGGAATCGTTCCCCACCAGTACGCAGCTCATCCAGGTCATCATGGACTACGCACTGAACATCGTCAAGGCCACTGAAAGCGGCGTATTCGGCTGGATTTCCTTTTTGAGTTTCGTGTGGACGATTGTTTGGCTGATGATCAACGTCGAACTCGCCTTCAACCGCATCTGGGAGGTGAAAGAGCCCCGGAAGGCGTGGAAACGGGCCACGGTTTACATTGCCATCATGCTCCTGACGCCCTTCCTGCTGCTCCTGCTCTTCTCCGGCTGGGCTTGGTACGCCCGCTTCATCGGACTGCTGAAAGGACACTTGGGCGCGTTCAGTTTCATCACGACCAATATGTTCTGGCTCGCCTTCTACGGAATCGTCGTGCTGGCCCTCTCGGTCATGTACAAGTTCATTCCCCACGCAAAAGTCCGCTACGGTTCGGCACTCAAAGCGGCCCTGATCGTCGGTGTAAGTTTCGTGGGTATCCAATATCTATACATGGGCACCCAGTTGATGGTGACCCGCTTGGGCGCCGTGTACGGGGCGCTGGCCTTCATTCCCCTCTTCCTGATCTGGCTCAACCTCTGCTGGCAGGTCATCCTCTTCGGCGCAGAGCTGACGCGGGGATACACCCTGGTGGACTACCGGGAGGTCGAGGAACGCGGGCTCAATGAACGAAAACATGGAAACTATGTTTACAGAAGAAGATTATCGACTGATTGAACGGGAATTCGCCGGACTCCGGGAATCCAGCCGGAGGCGGTGCGCCGATGAGGAACAGTTCCAACTGGTCCTCAAGGCGTTCGAATTCGCCAATGAAGCGCATAAAGGCGTCCGTCGCCGGTCGGGCGAGCCCTATATCCTGCACCCGATCGCCGTGGCCAAGATCGTGGTCGACGAAATCGGGCTGGGCTGCAAGTCGATCTGCGCCGCCCTGCTCCACGATGTGGTGGAAGACACCGATTTCACGGTCGAGGACATCCAGCGTCTCTTCGGCGACAAGATTGCTTCGCTGGTCGACGGCCTGACCAAGATCAAAACCGCGCTGGACAACGACAACAAGAATAAGAACCAGGCGAACCGCGTGAGTCTCCAGGCCGAAAATTTCCGCCGGATCCTGGTCACCCTCAACGACGACGTGCGCATCGTGCTCATCAAACTGGCCGACCGGCTGCACAACGTGCGCACCATCCAGTTCATGCCAGAATACAAGCGCGACAAGATCCTCAGCGAGACCATGTATCTCTTCATCCCGCTCGCCCACCGGCTCGGCCTCTACAGCATCAAGTCGGAGATGGAGAACATCTGGCTCAAGTACCGTGAACCCGTCGCCTACAACTCCATCGAGCGGCAGTTGGGCAAGATCATGGAGGAACGCGGCTCGCTGATCGACAACTTCATCGAACCGATCCGCGCGGAACTTGACAAGGCCGGCTACAAATATACCCTGCTCAAACGGCTCAAGACTCCCTACTCCATCTGGAAGAAGATGACGACCAAGAACATCCCGTTCGAGCAGATCTACGACATCTACGCCATCCGCATCATCTTCGAATCCCGGCCCGGTTATACGGAACGCGAACAGTGCTGGTACATCTTCTCCATGATCACCGGCCTCTACAAATACAAGCCCGACCGGACCCGCGACTGGGTGGACAAGCCCAAGGCAAACGGCTATGAAGCCCTGCACCTGACCGTCATGAGCAACGGAGGCAGCTGGGTGGAAGTCCAGATCCGTTCCGAGCGGATGAACGCCATCGCCGAGCGCGGCATCGCCGCCCATTGGCTCTACAAGGACGCCGAAGGCAGCAACGGCAACAACGAAATCGAGCACTGGCTCCAGCAGGTTCGTGAGATCCTCGAGAATCCGAGTATCGACGCCATGCAGTTCCTCGACGAGTTCCACCAGGAACTGGTTACCTCGTCGATCTACGTCTTCACGCCGAAAGGCGAGTCGAAGAGTCTGGCCAAAGGAGCTACGGCGCTCGATTTCGCCTACAGCATCCATACCGAAGTGGGCAACCATGCCATCGCCGCCAAAGTGAACCAGCGACTCGTGCCCCTCTCCCAGGTCCTGACCAACGGCGACCAGGTCGAGATCATTACTTCGGAGAGCGGCCGGCCCAAGCGCGAATGGCTGGACTTTCTCCAGACGGGCCGGGCCAAGACCATCGTGATGGATTTCCTCAAGGCCGACAAGAAAAACAGCATCAAGGAAGGCATGGCGATCCTCGACCGGAAACTCGACGAGCGGAACATTTCCGAGCGCACCCGCGTCATCAAGAAGCTGATCGACTACTACAAGATCTCCAGCGGAAAAGACGAGCTCTACAACAAGATCGGCATCGGCGTAATCGACCTGAGCGATCTTGACAAGGCCCTCAAGACCAATGCGGAACGCCGAAGCGTCCAGATGTGGGGCGTAAAGCTGCTCAGCCCGTTCCGCAACGGTACCATCAACAAGAAGAACGAGTTCCTGCTGCAGGAAGACATCGACCAGGGAACCATCTCCTTCAACATCGCCGAGTGCTGCTCGCCCATTCCGGGCGACAGCGTCGTGGCCTTCATCGAGGACGACGGAACGGTGACCATTCACAAGAAGAGCTGTCCCGTAGCAGGCAACCTTGCCTCGACGGAAGGGCACCGCATCGTCTCGGCCAAATGGAGCAAGCACTTCATGATGTCATATCTGGCAAGGATTTCGCTGGAAGGCATCGACCGCATCGGTGTCCTGAGCGACCTGACCCGCGTGATTTCGCTGGTGCTGGGCGTCAACATGCGAAAGTTGCACATCGAAACCCACGATGAGATTTTCGAAGGATTCATCGACCTCTATGTACACAACACCGACGACCTTGACAAACTGATCAAGGCCCTCTCGAAGGTCAAGGGCATCGAACGGGTCAAACGCGTAGATATCAACTGAGCCATGAAACGAATCCTCGCCACGGCCATCCTGCTGGTCCTGTTCATCGCCTGCTGCATTTCCAGCCACTCCTGTGCCAATACCACCACCGCCCCGGGCGGCGGTCCGAAAGATACGCTTCCGCCTGTCCTGATCAAGATCACACCGGAAATGGGCAGCACGGGTTTTCCGTTGACCGACGGAAAGATCACGTTGCTGTTCAACGAATACACCATCATCAAGACCGCCACCGACATCGTGCTCTCCCCGCCCACCCGTCACAAGCCTACCGCCAAGATCAAAGGGAAGAACATTGTCGTAACGCTCCCTGACACACTCCGGGAAGACCAGACCTACACCCTCGACTTCGGCCAGGCCCTGGCTGACAACAACGAAGGCAACCTCGCCCCGCGGATGGTCTATCCCTTCTCGACCGGCGAGACCCTCGATTCCCTCTATTTTACCGGGACAGTCCTCAACAGCAAAACCCTCGCCCCGGTCAAGAACATGCTGGTGGCCGCCTTCTTCGACCCGGCCGATTCAGCCTGTTTCAACACGATGCCCGACGCCGTGGTCAAGACCGACGACTGGGGTTTCTTCGTAATGCGGAACTTGAAGGACACCACCTACAGTCTCTATGTTTACACCGACACAGACGGTGACTTCAAATACAACCCCGATGAAGACGAGGTGGCCTTCCTCGACTCACTCTACCGGCCGAGCATGGCCCTGGCTGACACAATCTATGAACTCCGCTCTTTCAACATGAAAGATACGCTGCTCTGTTCCCTGCGCGTGCCGATGGTGACGCTGTTCACGTTCAAGGAATTGCAAACGGTCCAGTACCTGCAGAACAGCGGGAGGTCAAGCGAAAAACAGGGGTTCCTGAAATTCAGCGCGGCCGACGTACAGATTGAACGGATGGAGTTCGTGGGCATCCCCGACTCCGCCGTGATCCTCCAGTACAACGCCACGCGCGACAGCATCGACTTCTGGATCAACACCAACTACCGGCTCGACGACAGCCTTCTCGTGCGCTTCACGTATATGAAAACCGATTCCACGGGCGTGCTGGCACCGGCAGAGGAGAATCTCTCCCTGGCCGTCAAGAAACCCGAACCGGAGCAGTCGGGCAGGCAACTGCGCGACGAGCCGCAGAAAGCCGAACCCGACACGACGTTCAATCTCCAGGTCCAGGCCCAGGATGAAACGGTGGAGCAACTGGGTGTACGGCTGGAGTCAGACCTTCCGCTGATCCGTATCATCCGCGACTCTCTCCGGCTCTGGGAGACCAACCCGAAGGGGCAGAAGGCTGAAAAAACGTTCTCTTTCCGGCAGGATTCGGCGGAACTGAGAAGATACATCCTCACGCCGGCGGAACAGCTGATCAAGGGTTACGATTATGAACTGACTATTCCGCAAGGGACCTTTATCAACCTGAACCGACTGCCCAATGCGAAAGCCACCGCCAAGTTCAAGGTTCCCCAGGCCGAGGATCTGAGCCTGCTGGAACTGGACTTGACCGGTGTGGACCAGCGCTATATCGTGGAACTCACCGACGAGAAAGGATCCAAGGTCATTCGGAGCTATCACGTGGATAAACCTGAAAAACTCCGTTTCCCCTATCTGAAAGCCGGAAAATACATGATCCGGATCACCTGCGACCAGAACCGCAACGGCCTGCCCGACACGGGGAATCTGCTGGCCCGTAAACAGCCCGAAACCGTACGCTTCTACGAGAGTTCGCCAGGAAACAAAGTCCTGGAAATTCCCGAATCGGCTGAAATTGAACAGGCCATCGACCTGAAGGAGATGTTCCGATGAAAAAAGCTATTATATCCCTGCTGACCCTGCTGCTCGTCCTCTCGGCTTACGGTCAGGACGACATCTTCATCTTCGACATGCCCGACGATTTCGCCCAACTCGACACTACCGCGCAGACAAGGCGATTCAAGAGCATCCACATGATCGGCGTGTCGTATGGCGTCAACTGGAGCGGCGTCAACTCCTCCCCGAAGATCGGGTCAGAGAAAGTGCTGACCTACAACAATATCGGTATTCACTATACCTATTACCACGCCCTCTGGGACCAGTTATTCAACTTCGGCCTGCAAGTCGGTGCCCGGCACGGCTACGAAGGTTACAGTTCCCGGACGGAAGGCTATGGCGAAATCTGTGAAGTCATTGAGGTTCCGCTGCTCTCCCAGTTCAAGATTGACTTTTCGATCTTCCGGCTTTTGGTCAACCTCGGCACTTACGGGGGATACCGGCTCTCCACCGACAAAGAGGGCGGTTTCGACAAATACGACCAACGGGTGGACTACGGCATCATCGGCGGCCTCGGACTCGCTGTCGTTTTCAAACCCTTCGAATTGCATGTGGAAGGCAACTATAAGTATTCCTTCGCCAGTATGTACCATACCAACAAGTTCAGCGACATCTACTGGATGTACACGTATCCGCAGAATATCATGCTGAACGCTTCCCTCCATTTCCATCTATGGTAGTTCAAGACATCTCCTTTCGGATTGCCGGTCGCCTGCCCATCGGGGGCGGAGCTCCCGTCATCGTCCAGACCATGTGCAACACCTCGACCGACGATATCGAAGGTTCGCTCGCCCAATGCCGGGCCATGGCTGCCGCAGGAGCCGGTCTGATCCGGCTCACTACCCAGGGTCTCAAACAAGTGGATTCGCTGCGCGAAATCAAACGGCGGCTGCGTGCCGAAGGCATCGAAACACCACTCGTGGCCGACATCCATTTCCTGGCCGACGCAGCCCTGGCGGCAGCATCCGTAGCTGATAAAGTCCGCATCAATCCGGGCAACTTCGCCAAGGAGCACGAGGTGGCCTGCGCCAAGTTCCGGGAACTGATCGGTCTGTGCAAGCAGTACGGGACGGCCATCCGCATCGGCCTCAACCACGGATCGCTGGGAGAACGGATCACGCAGCGATACGGCAATACACCGCTGGCAATGAAAGAAGCTGTGATGGAGTGGCTGCGTATGTGCCTGGAAGAAGATTTCCGCCAAGTCGTCGTATCGCTCAAAGCCAGCAACCCGATTGTCATGGTGGAAGCTTACCGGCTGCTTGACGCAGCCATGCGGGAGGAATTGGGCTGCCGCTTCCCGCTGCACCTTGGCGTGACCGAGGCGGGCGGCGGCGACGAAGGACGCATCAAGTCGGCCGTGGGGATCGGAACCCTGCTGGGCGAAGGCATCGGCGATACCATCCGCGTTTCCCTCACAGAAAACCCGGTCCACGAAATCCCGGCGGGCGAACAGATCGTCGCCGCCATCGCCGCGGGCTATTCGCCACGCGGCGGCCGCACCTCCGTGGAAGCAGCCGACTGGAACGACTTCATCATCAAGGCCGCCTGCCTCTGGGGCCCTTCCCTGCTCGACAAAAAGATGGACGACTTCTCGTTGGAAGGCTCCACCATCGGCGGAAAGCCGGTGGGAGATGCCGAAGGCGCGCATTTCCGCGACCTCTTGCTACAAGCCTGCCGGCGCCGTTTTTCAGCGCCGGAATACATTGCCTGTCCCGGTTGCGGGAGAACCCTGTACGATCTGGAAACGACCTTCAATGAGGTCAAGCGGCGGACAGCACACCTGGCTCCCGGCATTAAGATTGCCGTGATGGGATGCGTGGTCAACGGCCCGGGTGAAATGGCGGACGCCGACTACGGCTACGTAGGCGAGGGCCGCGGCCATGTGACGCTTTATCGGGGCAAGGAACCCGTCCTGCGCTATATCCCGCAGGAAGAGGCCATCGACAAATTGCTGGCACTGATTGAGGGCGACCAGAACGAAAAGACCTTTCAGGTAGCCGGCCACCGTTTCGCCGTCCAAACGGCTGAAGGCATGGACGTCACATCAGCACTGGCCCACTACGAGCCATTCGCGGTTCCCACGGACTTATCGAAACAACCGATATTCCGGCTGACCGTCGTCCAGGAAGAAGCACTTCCCCAACCGGCAGGTCTCACGGAAGAATTCATGCAGGACGACGAAGGCTCACAGATCCGGGTCTGCCGGACGCCTGACGGCGCTTCCTGGTTCGAATTCAGTCTGTGGGGCAAAAAATGCGGGCAGATGCTTTGCATGCCCGGGTTCGGAGCCGCCACGCTGACCGTCGGCCCGCACCCCGACTTCGCGGTGAACAACGCCTTGATGGTCCTGTTCGCTATGCGTACCGCCCCGCTGCAGACCGCCCTGTTCCATGCGGCTGTCATCGGTCACGAAGGACGCGGCTATCTCTTCCTGGGCAAAAGCGGTACGGGCAAAAGCACACATGCGCGTCTCTGGATCAAGCATGTTCCGGGCTCGGAACTGGTCAACGACGACAACCCGGTCGTCCGGGTCGAAGCCGACGGATCCATCCGCGTTTACGGCTCGCCCTGGAGCGGCAAAACGCCCTGCTACCGGAACATGGACCTGCCCGTCGGCGGTTTTGTCCAACTGTCACAAGCCCCTTTCAACCGAATCCGACGGCTTAAGGGTATCGAAGCTTATGCCGTCCTGGTTCCCAGCATCTCGGGCAAGCGATGGGAACGCGTCATCGCGGACGGACTTCATCAAACAGAGAACGCGCTGGCCTCCCGCATACCAGTCTGGCACCTGGAATGCCTTCCCGACGAAGCAGCGGCCAAACTCTGTTCAGAAACCATCACGAAGGCATGACACGGACTCCGATCTCCGACGAACAGATTATCAGCGACGCCGTTCGCCTGGTGAGCGAGGGCCTGGCCGTGACACTGCTGGTCAAGGGTCGTAGCATGCTGCCCTTCATCCTGGGTGGACAAGATAGTGCCGTCCTTACACGACCGGGTGAACTTCGGCCGGGCGACGTGGTACTGGCCCGGATTGACGGACGTCGTTACGTACTCCATCGCATCATCGAAGTCACCGCCGACCGCATCGTACTGATGGGCGACGGGAACATCCGGGGACAGGAAATCTGCCGGCCCGAAGACGTACTGGCCCGGGCCGACGAGATCGTCGCCGCCGACGGCACGCACCGCCGGCTCGACACCCCGAAAGCACTGCGCCGCGCCCGCCTTTGGCGGCGGCTGCTGCCGGTTCGGCGCTGGCTGCTGGCCATCTACAAACGAACAATCATCAGAAATATCCCGATACAATGAAAAGAAAAGACGGATTCGTGCTGCGCGAAGTGTGCGGCGAGAAAGTCATCGTAGGAGAAGGCCTTGGCGCCATTAATTTCGGCAAACTGATCAGCCTCAACGAAACGGCTGCCTGGATCTGGGACAAGGCCGGAGAACAGGGAACTTTCAGCGTGGACACACTGGTCGAAGCCCTTTGCGACACCTACGATGTAACCCCGGAAACAGCCCGCACCGATGTGCAGGCGCTCCTTAACCAGTGGCTTGAGCTTGACATCATCACGGAGTAACTACTTGACCGGGCATCTCTCTACTTGATCCGATAAGGATCGTCTCCGTACAACGTATATTTCTTCGATTTGCGGAGCCACTTCTGCTCCTCGGCCTTGATGTATTCCCGCGTGGACTCCCAGTCCAGACGGCCCTCCACGTAACTCAGCAGCGTGGCGTCTTCCAGGTAGCGGGCCAGCCCCTCGTCGGTAAACTCAGGACAGGTGTCATGAACGAACCGCAGGAGTGGAAGTGCATGGTTGAGCGCATGATAGGTGGCGCCGGGAATAAACATCAACTGGAAACCGAAACACGTCTGTTCCTGATAGATGCCGTAGGAGGGTACAAACCGGGTCCAGCGGACATGCAGTCCGGGATGGGCGACGGGACTCTCCGGATCGTTCCAAGTCCGGAAGCCGTTTCGGACGGGATAATCGAAAAGCCGCTCCATCCAAGGGGCGCCGAATTGCTCGAAAGGACGGTTGGTCCCGTGTCCATAACTGACATTGGTCCCCATCCAGAGGCATTGTCCACTGTAAAAATTCGACGTGAACAGTCCGGAAAAGTCGGAAAAGGGCGGAATCGTCCAGGCCATCAGTTCGCGGTTCACCGGCTCTGCCGCCACCGAAATGATATGCAGCGGGAACCGGGCTCCCAGATCATTGTAGAACAGATTGGCCGTTTCACCCAACGTCAGGCCGTGCCGATGCGGCAGGCCAATGATACCCAGCGTCCCCTCAATCTGCCGTCCCGCCGGATTGATACGGTCCACCAAAAAGACGGACAACTGGGCGTCGCGGGTTTTCAATCCCTTGAACAGATTATAAAGCAGGGTCGTATAATTGCTGTAGCGTGATCCCACGTCCTGGAGTTCGATGACCAGCGCATCCAGATCTTCCAGCGCTGCCTCTTCTATCGAAGTGGAGACTTCGACGGTTTCGATACCCGGAATCATTGTCCCGTAGAGGGAATGTTCAGGCGTGAAAATGCGGACCAGATTGCCCCGGCGCGCCAGACTCTCGAAGAGATATTCGCCCGTGTCGGGATGCCAGGCCACCTGGTTGCAAAGCACCCCCAGCCGCCCCTTCCGGAGCACCAGATCCTCCTGCGCCAGCAACGGTGTGGTACGGAATGAAAACATGGCGTAAAGGTACGAAAAAACGGCAACGCACCGCGCTGCCGTTTTCCTTTTTCCTTTCCAGAAGCAATTATTTCTTCTTCTGACCGTATCTCGAGTAGAATTTGTCCACGCGACCGGCGGTGTCGACGAGCTTCATCTTGCCCGTGTAGAACGGGTGGGAAGTGTTGGAGATCTCGACCTTCACCAGCGGGAAGGTATGGCCGTCGATATCGATCGTTTCCTTCGTGTTGACGCAGGAGCGGGTGATGAAGACGTGCTCATTGGACATATCCTTGAATGCTACAAGACGGTAGGATTCGGGATGGATTCCTTTTTTCATTGTCGTATATTTTTTTAAACAGTTCTCAGAACGGACCGCAAAAGTAGAAATAATTTGCTGAACTGCAAAATTATTTTGTAAGCCGGAAACCGGCGTACATCTGGTCGTACTGGTTCAGGATCGAATTGATGGTCTGCAGGGTCGAATTCTTGTAAACGGAGGTGACCGACTTGATGATCTTCATCATCGTGGTAGCATCGAACAGCAGTTCCATCTTGCCGTTCTTGACGGCCACATAGCCCTTCATGTTAACGAAGGAGGCCACTTTCATATTGAGCCGGGCATTCTCCTTGTCGAGCGTCCAGGTACCGTTGAAGGTTTTGGAGCCATACTTGACGACCATGGTACCGTCTTCGTTGAAGGTAAAGCCGAACAGGCCCTGGGAAATACCCACTTTCTGAAGATAACCGTCGAGTTTCTTCTCGATGGTAGTCTGCGCCACCCCACTGGCGATGTTGGAGAGCGGATTGTTCTCAGACTTGAAGCTGATGGCGCTGCCGGTATAGTTCCAAGTGCCTGCGATGGCCTCTTCGGTGAGGGCGCTCTTGCCGGAAAGCAGGTCCGTGATACTGGAGACGAGCGAACCGGCTCCTTCACTGTTGGCGGCACCGGTCAGTTTGCCGAGCAGACCGCCGAGACCATTCTGTGCGCCGGCCTGGAAAGTCATCATCAGGACGGCTGCGGTAATCAATACGAATCTTTTCATGGTTGCTATGGTTTTTCTGTTTGAATCCTGCTTGATTTTTTTAACTTTGCAAGATAATAAAAAAACACAAGAAAAAAGCGTAAAACCCTCGAAATATGACTCTGATCAAATCCATTTCCGGCATCCGGGGCACTATCGGCGGAACCATCGGCGACGCACTGACCCCCATCGACATCGTCAAGTTCACGGCAGCCTACGCACGGCAGCTGAAAATGAAATTCCCCGGCAGGGAACGCTACAAGGTGGTCGTGGGCCGCGACGCCCGCATCTCCGGCGAAATGGTGGACAGCATCGTTTCGGGAACGCTGCTCGCCTGCGGCATCGACGTCGTCAACGCGGGACTGGCGTCCACACCGACGACCGAGATGGCCGTCCGCTTCGAAAACGCCGACGGTGGGATCATCCTCACCGCCTCTCACAACCCGAAGCAATGGAACGCGCTCAAACTCCTCAACGAAAAAGGGGAATTCCTGACCGACGCTGAAGGCAAAGCCCTTCAGCAGGTGGCCGAGGCCGAAGATTTCGAATTCCTGGACGTGGACCGGATCGGCAACCTGACCCGGAAAGACTTCACCCAGGCGCATATCGACGCGGTGCTGAACTATCCGCTCGTGGACCTGAAAGCCATCCGTGAGGCGCATTTCAAAGTGGTGCTCGACGCCATCAACTCGGTGGGCGGCATCTGCATGCCGGCCCTGTTCGAACAGCTGGGCGTGGAATGCATCACCCTCAACGGCACGCCCAACGGTCATTTTGCCCACAATCCCGAACCGCTGCCCGCCAACCTGGTCGGCCTGTCCGAGGCCGTCGTGCGGGAGAAAGCAGACCTGGGCGTATCGGTCGATCCCGACGTGGACCGGCTGGCCTTCATCTGCGAGAACGGCGTAGCCTTCGGAGAGGAATACACACTCGTGGCCGTCTCCGACTATGTCCTTTCCGTCAAGAAAGGGCCGACAGTGTCGAACATCTCTTCGTCCCGCGCGCTCCGCGATGTGACCGAAGCCCATGGCTGCCGCTACTACAGCTGCAAGGTCGGTGAGGTAAATGCCTCCACGATGATGCAGGAAGTGGGTGCGGTGATCGGCGGCGAGGGCAACGGCGGTGTGATCGTTCCCGACCTGCACTACGGCCGCGATGCGCTCATCGGCACGGCGCTCTTCCTGAGCAACCTGGCGCACAAGCGCCTGAGCGCCTCCGGACTGCGGGCGACCTACCCGGACTATTTCGTATCGAAGAACCGCATCGAAATGAGCGATCCGGCCCAGATCGAGGCGGCACTTGACAACGTGGAGAGATACTATGAGACCAGGCCCGTCATGCCCGGCTCCGACCGGGCATCTGTCAACAAACTGGACGGACTGCGCATCGATTTTGAAGCGGAACGCAAGTGGTTCGTGCTCCGCAAGTCGAATACGGAACCGATTATCCGCATCTACGCTGAAGCACCGACGGAAGCGGTCGCCGAAGCGCTGGCCCAGGAGGTCATCCAGGTAATCGAAGGTTGAGCAGGATGTACATCATATCGGGCTGTAACGGTGCGGGCAAGACAACCGCATCTTATACCATACTGCCCGACCTGTTGAACCTCCATACCTTCGTCAATGCCGACGAAATCGCCGACGAGCTTTCGCCGCAGGAACCCGAACGCGAGATGATCCGCGCCTCGCGGCTCATGCTCGAGCGGATGGACCAGCTGATCGAAAAGAACGAAGATTTCGCCGTGGAAACGACCCTGGCCACACGTGCCCTCGCCGGAACCATCCGCCGCGCCCAGAACAAGGGCTACATGGTAGGAATCTTCTATTTCTGGCTCAAGAGCGACGACCTTGCGGTCAAGCGGGTGGCCATCCGCGTCTCGTCGGGCGGGCACAACGTGCCGGAAGCTACGATCCGTCGCCGGTATTATCAGGGGATGGACAACCTGCGCAACATCTATCTGCCCCTGTGCAACTATTGGGTACTGATCGACAACAGTGCCCGCCAGGGAAAATGGATTGCCGAAGGAGGCATGAGCACAGCCACGCGGATCTACAACAAACGTTTGTACAATTTGATAATGAACAAAGAAAAACAGTAACTACCATGACAATCCAAGACGAGAAAGTCGTCGCCCTGACCTACACCCTGCAGGTGGACGGCGAAGTGAAAGACCAGGCCACGGAAGAGCAGCCCCTCGAGTTCATCTACGGACTCGGCTATCTGCTGCCCAAATTCGAAGAATACCTGCTCGACAAAACCGTGGGCGACACCTTCGAATTCGTCCTCAGCCCGGAGGAAGGCTACGGTGTTTACGACGAGCAAGCGGTCGTCGAACTGCCCAAGCACATCTTTGAAATCGACGGCAAGATCCAGGAGCAGCTGCTCGTCGTCGGACAAGTGATTCCGATGATGAACCAGGCCGGCGGCGTCATCCCCGGCAAAGTCGTTGAAGTAAACCCCGACAGCGTCAAGATGGACTTCAACCACGACCTGGCCGGCAAGGAACTGCATTTCACCGGCAAGGTAATCGCTATCCGCGATGCCACCGAAAAGGAATTGACCGACGGGCTGCACGGGGAACGGGCTGCCCAGGGATGCACGCACGACTGCTCAACGTGCGGCGGCGGCTGCGGCAACTAAGATGCCGTCGAGGGCGCTCGACGTGATGCCGCCGGCATAACCGGTTCCCTCCCCACAGGGATAGAGGCCTTCCAGGCCAGGAACACACATCGTCTCCGGATCGCGCGGAATCCGCACCGGGGACGATGTTCTTGATTCCACCCCCAGTACCAGCGCTTCGTTCGTATAGTACCCGTGCATCTTGCGGTCGAACGCCGCAAAAGCTACCCGCAAACGCTCAAATACGCCTTCCGGAAGCAAGTCGCAGAGCGGCGCGTTGATCGCGCCGGGCTGGTAGGAACTCCGGGGAAGCCCTTGCGACGGTTTCTTCCGGCAGAAGTCCACGAGCCGCTGTGCCGGAGCCCGAAGCGAATTGGAAAAGCTGAACATGGCCCGCTCCACGGATTCCTGGAACGCCAGCAGCGAAAAGACGCCATAACGGTCGAAGTCGGGTACGTCCCCCGGATTGACGGCGCAGACGATGCCGGCATTGGCCCAAGGCGAATTGCGCATTGAATTGGACATTCCGTTGAGTACGACCTCACCCGGCCCAGTAACCGATGGAACCAGAATGCCGCCCGGGCACATGCAGAACGAGAAAACTCCCCGTCCATCCACCTGCTCGACCAGCGAATATTCGGCGGCCGGCATGCCGGGCTGGAACTTGCCGTGATACTGGATCTGGTTGATGAGCGTCTGCGGATGCTCTGCCCGTACGCCCAGCGCGAAGCCTTTGGCTTCCAGCGGCCAGCCTTGTGCGGCAAAGTAACGGTAGATGTCGCGGGACGAATGCCCTGTGGCCAGGATTACCTGGCGGGCTGAATAAGAAGCGCCCCCCGCACAGGTCACTTTCCAGCCATGACGGAGGCCGTCGCTGACCGGAACAAGCCCGGTCACTTTCTCTCCGAAATGATATGCTCCGCCATGTTCGACGATGCACTGGCGGATCCGCTCCACGATGCGGGGCAGCGCGTCACTGCCGATGTGCGGGTGCGCGTCGGCCAGGATGCTGTCCGCGGCACCGAATGCCACCAGTTGCTGCAGTACTTCACGCAGGTCACCCCGTTTGCTGGAGCGGGTGTAGAGTTTGCCGTCGGAAAAGGTGCCGGCGCCCCCCTCGCCGAAGCAGTAATTCGAATCGCCGTTGACACACTGCCGCTGATTGAGGACAGCCACATCTACCTTGCGGGCATGAACGTCTTTGCCCCGCTCCAGAATGACAGGGCGCCGGCCCTCCATCAGCAGACGGAGCGCGGCGAACATTCCGGCCGGGCCGCTGCCTATGATGAGGACAGGCTCGGCCGCATGAACGTCCTGGTAGGCCGGAACTTTATATTCTTCGAGTGTTTCCCCCATTGCAGCCGCCTGCACGCGGTAGCGATAGAGAATCTCGCCGCGAGCGTCGAGCGAGCGGCGGACAATGCGCACGGCGGCCACCCGCTCAGGCTTGACGCCCAGGGCACGGCCAGCCGCCTGCCGCAACTCGGCTTCGGCAGGTTCGTGGCGGAGGGGAAAGGCGATTTCGAACTCCTTCATGAGATTCAGTCGCCGTATTCGGCGGCACGGGACAGCGGCGCGATGTCGAGCGGTGCGAACTGTCCGGCCTGATATTTATAGTAGCCGGTGATGGCGATCATCGCGGCATTGTCGGTGGTGAAGCGGAATTCCGGCAGGAAGGTCGTCCAGCCGCGTTTTTTGCCCTCGGCTACGATCCGGTCGCGCAGGCCGCTGTTGGCTGAGACGCCGCCGGCAATGGCCACCTGGCGGATGCCGGTCTGCCGGGTGGCAAGGATCAGCTTCTTGAGCAGGATGTCGATCAGGTCTTTCTGGAACGAAGCGCAGAGGTCGGCCTTGTTCTTTTCAAGGAAATCAGGGTCTTCCGCAAGCTGGTCGCGGAGGAAATAGAGCAGCGAGGTCTTGATGCCGCTGAAACTGTAGTCCAGCCCGGGCAGGTTGGGCTTGGCAAAACGGAAACGCTTCTCGTCGCCCTCCCTGGCAAGCCGGTCCACGACAGGTCCGCCGGGGTAGCCCAGACCCATGAGTTTGGCACATTTGTCGAAAGCTTCCCCCACGGCGTCGTCGATGGTATGGCCAAGAATCTCGAAATGAAGCGGATCATCCACCCGCACGATCTGGGTATGGCCGCCCGAAACGAGCAGGCACAGGAACGGGAAGGCCGGGCAACGGTTGTCGCGTCCTTCCACTTTGACGAAATGCGAAAGGATATGTCCCTGAAGATGATTCACCTCGATCATCGGCTTGTCAGCAGCGAGGGCCAGGCCTTTGGTGAAAGAAGTCCCCACCAGCAGCGAGCCGAGCAGACCGGGTCCGCGGGTAAAAGCAATGGCATCAACCTCAGCCATCGTCACGCCAGCCTGGCGCAAGGCCTCGGAAACCACCGGCAGGATGTTCTGCTGATGGGCCCGGGAAGCCAGTTCCGGAATCACGCCGCCGTACTGGCGGTGCACTTCCTGGGAGGCCATCACGTTGGAAAGGAGATATTCGTCGCGCAGGACAGCAGCGGAAGTGTCGTCACAAGAGGATTCGATGCCAAGGATAATGATTGCCATAACCGTAATTTGCGCAAAAGTAGCAATTATTTCCTATATTTGTAAGTTTAACGCCCGCATGAAGAACTGGAAGAAAATCGTCCGCATCCTGGTCATGGTGTTCGTCGTAGTCCCGGCGGCCATCTTGATTGCCGTGCAGATCCCGGCCGTCCAGACGGCCGTGGTCGGCAAGGTCACGGACCGGCTTTCCCGGGAACTCGACGGGAATGTCCATGTGGGCAAGGTCATCATCTCCTACCCCAACAACCTGATCCTGAAAGACGTAGATGTCATCCAGGCACCCGGCGACACAGTGGCGCACCTGGGCAAGGTGCTGGTAAGCCTGAAGACATCTTCGCTGCTTTTCTCGAAAGAGGCGCACATCCGCCGGGTCAGCCTTGAAAACGGGCGTGTCGCCATCCGGCACATCAACGACAGTACCACGAACCTGTCCGCCTTGCTGGCACCGCTGCTGAACAAGCCGAAAAAGGAGAATCCCGCCGGACTCCCTTGGGATGATATCCGCGCCAAGCGCTTGACAGTCAAGCATGTCGATTTTATGATGGATAGCCTGCACCTGCAGGACATCAACCTCTCTGTGCGCGATATCCATTATGGGCAGACCGCCTCCGCCCGCATCGAGAGCCTGTCGCTGCGGGAAGAAAACCGGGGCCTTCACCTCCAGGATCTGGGCGGAAACGTGCTGATGGACAGCACCGGCATCCAGGTCCGGAATCTGCGTGCCGTGGACGACCACTCCGACATCCGGGGTGACGTAAGCCTCGGATTCTCCGATTTCAGCGATTTTTCCGATTTCCTGAACCGGGTATCGATCGATGCGGACCTGCATGACTCTTTCTTTGACACGAAGACTCTGGCACCCATTGTCCGGGGGAAATTACCGACGGCCGGACTTTGGCTTGACGGCCGGGTACACGGTACCGTGAGTGACCTGCGATCCGACCTGCTGCATGTGGAATCCGCATCCCAAGAGACTTCCATGGACCTGCGGTTCCGGATCCGGGGGCTTCCCAACATGGACCGGGCCCGCATATACGCCGAAATCCTGCGCTCCACCACCAAAACCTCCGACCTGGCCGACATCATCGCAGGTCTGAGTCCCGGCTTCAACAAGGCCAGCATTTCCCGACTGGCTCCGGGCGAGCGGCTGTCACTGACTGCCAAGGCTGAAGGCACACTTGCCGACCTGAAAGCATCTGGCACGCTGCACACAGGATCCATGGGCAGCGCCGTCTTCGACGCTACCTTGGGACGTGTTGCGAAAGGCTTCCGACTCGACGGGACGGCTTCCACCGAATCGCTCCAGCTCGGCCGGATTCTCGGCAACAAGAACCTCGGCGGACTGACGTGCCAGACCAACCTTTCCTTCTCTGCAGACGGGAAAAAGTTCTCAGCCAACGTTGAGCCGGTCCGGATCCAAAAGGTTACTTTCAACGGCTACGAATATCACGACATCGTGGGTTCCGGCATTCTGCAGGACGGGCTCCTGCGCGCTGATATCCTGAGCGAAGACCCGAATCTCCAACTCGTGCTCCACGGGGACATCGCCTTGGGCGGCAAGGGCAAAGACAACCGGTACAAACTCGACCTCGACCTCGATTACGCAGATCTGAGCGCTTTGCACTTCGACAAGCGCGACAGTTCATCGGTCAGCCTGGCCCTCAACGCCGACATTGTCCAGACACCACAGGGCGCTTTCCTCGGCAACGCCGACATCAGTTCCCTGCAAGCCACGCTGGGCGACCGCGTCTTCGATATCGGCGACCTGTCGCTCCTGTCTACGCTCCAGGACGAACGCTATGAACTTACTCTCGCCTCTTCCGTCGCTCGGGCAAACTACGAGGGCAACCTCTTCGTCACGGATTTTGCCGGACGGGCGGTACATCTGATCATGGATGACAACCTGTCGCATCTGTTCGGCAAACAACACGACCGAAAAGAAGATGAGCCGCACCCCGAAGACTATGGATCCCTGCAACTACGGACCCTCGAATTGCAGCCGCTGCTCGACTTCTTTTATCCCGGGCTCTTCGTCTCACGCGAGAGTTATGTGGGGCTCAACCTGCTGAACGACGAAATCGTCGGAACGCTCTCATCCGAACTGACCGCCATCGGCAACAATATCCTGCGGAACCTCCAGGGCCGTTTCTTCACCCAAGGCGAGCAGTTCACCGCAGACATCGACGTCGACCGGCTGCAGTCCGGCAGCCTGATGGCGGAGAATGTGCGGGTCGACGCCCTGGCCGACAGCACGCTGGTCAACCTGAAAGCCAGTTTCCACAACGAAGACGGCTCCGGCCACCGGGCCGACCTGGGCGCCCGGATCGAGTTCCTTGATCCGGAGAAAGAGGGTTTCCAACTTCGGGGCGACCTGCTCCCCTCCACGTTCGCCATCGCCGACAGTGAATGGGAAATCCTCCCTGCCACGCTCTTCTACAAGGAGAAGTCCATCCGCATCGACAACTTTGCCATCTTCAACGGCGAGCAGAGCCTGATGGCCGACGGTACCGTCGGTGCCCAGAAGACCGACACGGTCCGGGTCCTGCTCAATGACTTCGACCTGGGTCTGGCCAACGCCTTCATGAAGGCCCCACTCAACCTGCAAGGCCTGCTGACCGGTCAGGGAGAGGCCTTTGCCCTGCTCGGACCGGAGAAAGGCGTCCTGCTCAACCTGCGGGGCAACCAGATTTCCGCGGCCGGCATTGATGTCGGCGACCTGCGGATCGAAAGCAACTGGGACGACCCCGGAAAACAGTTCCGGTTCCTGGTCGACAACACGCTGGCGGGAAGACACCCGCTCAGCGCCACAGGTTCCCTGCGGCCCAAAGACCAGCATGCCACGATGGACCTCCAGCTCGACCAGTTGCAGATCGGCATGCTGGAACCGTTGCTTGCCAGTCTGGTATCGGACGTGGGAGGCAGCGTTTCCGGACATGTCACGGCTTCCGGTCCGCTCAGCAAATTGTCGGTCAAAAGCGAAAACACCCGCTTGAATAAACTGAAATTCAAGCTGCTCTATACCCAGGTCGACTACACGGCCGACGGTCCGTTCACGATCGGAGACAAAGGCGTCACGTTCGACGACATCACGATCCTGGATCCTTTCGACCACAAGGCCCGCCTGTCGGGCGGTATCCCTTACGACCACTTCAAGGACCTGCGCCTCGACACCCGCATCGATCTCCAGAACGTGATGGCCCTCAATACCACCAGCCGCGACAACAACACCTTCTACGGAAAAGCCTTTGCCAACGGCAGCGTCCGCCTGTCGGGCCCGCTCAACAAGATCCGTCTCTTCCTGACCGTGACGCCGATGCCCAGCACTTCGATCCATATCCCCGTCGGGAACTCGGCCAAGAGCACCCGGTCGCTGCTGACTTTCATCAACAACGAGGAGAAGAAGGTGGGACTCTTCGATTCGCTGGTCCTGGCCAAGCAGCTGCTCAAGGAGAAAAAGAGCAGTTCCAAGTCGGAACTGACTGTCAACCTGCGACTCAATGCGACACCTGATGCGGAGATCCAGCTCGAGATCGACAAGAGCACCGGCGATATCCTCAAGGCGCGGGGCACCGGACAGATCGGAATCACGGCAGGCGGCGACAACTTCGATATCAAGGGGGACTACCGGGTGGACAGCGGCAGCTACCACTTCGGGATGCTGGGATTCACGGCCCGCGACTTCTCCATCGATCCGGGCGGTACCATCGCCTTCGTAGGCGACGTGATGCAATCGGATCTCGACCTGACCGCCACCTACCGCACCAAAGCTTCCATCAGTCCGCTGATCGCCGACTCCACGGCCGTGAGTACGCGCCGGACAGTGGACTGCCGCATCAGCCTCAACGGCAAACTCTCCAACCCCGAGATCAAGTTCAATATCGACATCCCCGACCTCGATCCGACCACCCAGGGTCGCATTCAAAGCGCCCTCAACACCGAAGACAAACGCATGAAGCAGGCACTGGCGCTGCTGGTCTCGGGCGGCTTCGTTCCCGACGAGCAGTCCGGCATCGTCAACAGCACGACACTGCTCTATTCGAACGCCTCCGAAATGATGGCCAGCCAACTCAACAACATCCTGCGACAACTGGACATCCCGATAGACTTGGGCTTCAACTATCAGCCCACCGACAACGGCCGCAACATCTTTGACGTAGCCGTATCCACGCAGTTGTTCAACAACCGCGTGAGCATCAACGGCAACATCGGAAACCGGCAATACATGTCGTCGAGCGCCAGCGACATCGTGGGCGATCTCGATATTGAGATCAAACTCAACAGGCAGGGCCAGCTCAGGCTCACGCTCTTCTCGCATTCCGCCGACCAATACAGCAACTACCTCGACCAAAGCCAGCGCAACGGCGCCGGTATCGTGTACCAGGAAGATTTCAACACGATCGGAGAGCTTTGGCGCAAGATATTCCACATCAAGACCGATGAAAGGGAAACTCTACCTGATTCCAACCCCCCTCGGCGACCTCGACCCGAGTAGCGTGCTCCCGGCGCCTGTCCTGGAGCGGATCCCCCAGATCCGGTGCTGGTTCGTGGAGGAACTGCGCACCGCCCGTCGTTTTCTCTCGGCGGCCGGCTGGAAAGGACGCATCGAGGAACTGTCGTTGTATGAGATCAACGAACACACCCCCCGGGAACAGATTGAAGGATATGCGCGGCTTCTGGGAGAAGAAGATGCGGGGCTGATCTCGGAAGCGGGACTTCCGGCCGTAGCCGACCCGGGCGCCTTGCTGGTCGAACTGGCACACGGAAAAGGCGTGGATGTTGTGCCGCACATCGGACCTTCTTCGCTGATGCTGGCATTAATGGCCTCAGGCCTCAACGGGCAGTGTTTCGCCTTTACAGGCTACCTGCCGGTCAAGGCACCTGCCCGGCGCGAAGCAATCCTCACGCTGGAGCGGACCTCGGCCCGGCTGCATCAGTCGCAGCTCATCATCGAAACACCCTACCGCAACGACACGCTGCTGGCCGACCTGCTGGACGCCTGCCGACCCGACACGCGCCTTTGCATCGCCGCCGACATCACCTGCCCGGACGAACTGATTCGCACCCGGTGCATCGCCGACTGGCGCCAGGCCGTCAAACAAGGCTTTACGATCGGCAAACGGCCCTGTGTATTTGTGTTATTGTCATGCCCGGCCTGACCGGCAGCTTGATATAGTAAATTATGGTAAAACTCAACAATATGCAATTCCGGGGGCATCACGGATGCCTGGAGAGCGAGCGGCGCGACGGCAATTGGTTCCGCGTGGATTTCGCCTACGACTACGACATGCGGAAGGCCATCCGGACAGATGACCTGAACGATGCCATCGACTACAGCGCCATCTACGAGATCATCAAGCAGGAGATGGCGGTGCCCGCCAATCTGCTCGAACATCTTGCCGGACGGATCCTCAACACCCTCACCGACCGCTTTCCGCGCATTGATCGGGCAGAGCTGACTGTCACCAAGTTCAATCCGCCGCTCGACGGCAAGGTCGAAAGTACCGCGGTCACCGTCACCTATGAGTAAGAGAGTCGCCTTCGTCACCCTGGGCTGCAAGCTCAACTACGCCGAAACTTCGGCACTGGCCCGGCAGTTCGCCGCCCTGGGTTGGGAAGAGGTGCGTCCCGGGCCGGATGTAGCTATCGTGGTCATCAACACCTGCTCCGTCACCGAACACGCCGACAAGAAATGCCGCAATCTCATCCGCCGGCTCCACAAGACGGCACCGGACGCAAAGATTGCCGTGACCGGCTGCTATGCCCAACTCAAACCGCAGGAGATTCTGGCTATCGACGGCGTCGATCTCGTCGTGGGTGCTGACCGGAAGGGCGACCTGGTCCGGCTCGCACTGGAAGCGGACGGCGAAAAACACAGCTATTCCTGCGAAATCAACGAGGTTGAGCGCTTTTTCCCGGCCTGGTCGTCGGGCGAGCGTACCCGTTCGTTCCTCAAAGTGCAGGACGGTTGCGATTACCACTGTGCCTACTGCACCGTGCCGCTTGCCCGCGGAAACAGCCGCAACCTGCCCATCGCCGACCTGGTGTCCCAGGCCCGGGAGATCGCCGCGCAAGGCATCGTGGAAGTCGTGCTGACCGGCGTCAACACGGGCGACTTCGGCAAGACGACCGGCGAATCCTTCCTCGACCTGCTCAAGGCGCTGAATGACGTGCCTGGCATCGAGCGCTACCGCATCTCCTCCATTGAACCGAATCTGCTTACGGAAGAAATTCTGCGCTGGATCGCCACGGGTACGAAGTTCCTTCCCCACTTCCACATCCCGATCCAGTCGGGATGCAACCGCACGTTGAAAGAGATGCACCGCCGTTATACCGCAGCGCAGTTCGAGGCGAAGATCGCGCTGATCCGGGATATTCTCGAGACGCCGGAGGAGCGCTGCACGCGTGTCTTTTTCGGCATCGATGTCATCGTAGGTTTCCCGGGCGAGACAGATGAAGATTTTGAAGAAACGTATCGGCTGCTGGAGCGGATTCGGCCTGCGTTCCTGCACATCTTCCCCTACTCACGCCGGGCAGGTACACCGGCCGCCGAGCGCCCCGACCAGGTCCAGGACGCCGTAAAGACCCTCCGGGTCCAGCGGCTCGAGGCGCTTTCCGACCGTCTCCACGCTTCATTCACGGCTTCGAACGCCGGCCGCAAGGCACATGTGTTGTTTGAAAGCACCCTGAAAGGCGGCAAGATGTTCGGCTACACCGAAAACTACCTCCGCGTCGAGCGGCCGTATGACAAAGATCTAATTGGAAGAATTACTGAACTCATTATTTAACCACCTCCGTCATGCCCGGCTTGACCGGGCATCTCAAACCAAGATGGCCGATCAGGTCGGCCATGACGTCTTATGAATAGTATCACTTTTTTGGGAACCGGGACATCGCAGGGGATTCCGATGATCGGATGCAACTGCGAGGTATGCACCTCGGCGGATCCGCGGGACAACCGTCTGCGCTGTTCGGCACTTGTACGCTATGAAGGCAAGACTTTTCTGATCGACGCCGGGCCGGACTTCCGGCAACAGATGCTCCGGGAAAAGATCTCCCACCTCGATGCCATCCTCCTGACCCACCACCATAAAGACCATACCGGCGGCCTTGACGACGTCCGGTCGTTCAACTACCTGGAAAAGCGTTCTTTCCCCATCTATTGCGAAGCCGCGGTGCTGGAATCGCTCAAGAAAGAATACTATTATGTCTTTGCTGAGAAACCCTACCCCGGCGCTCCCGAAATGGACATCCACCTGATCAACAGCCTGCCCTTTGACATAGACGGCATCCCGGTCATCCCCGTCCGGGCCATGCACTACAAGCTGCCCATCCTCGGCTTCCGCTTCGGCGACTGCGCCTACGTGACCGATGCCAACTATATCCCGGAAAGTGAATTCGACAAACTGCGCGGTTTGAAGGTCTTCGTCCTCAATACGGTCAAGCGTGGCAAACACATCTCCCACTACGCCCTGGAAGAAGCCATCGAAATCTGCCGCCGGGTCGGCGCTCAGCAAAGCTTCCTCACCCATCTCTCCCACATGCTCCCGCGCCACGCCCTCCTGACGGAGGAACTCTCCGACCTCCCCTTCTCCCTCCGACCCGCCTACGACGGATTGATGGTGGAATTCTGACACTAATCAAGAAATGGCAGGTAGCAAGGTGCCTGGCTGGGGGGATTGAACAGCTTCTTTGGAAGAAACAAGGGGGATCGGAGAAAAATGGATTTCTGGTGCAAGGCCGATTGACAAGGCAAGTTCTACAATTTTACTGATCTTGCTGTCGTATGCTCCCGAAAGCAATTGCGTGATATAGCCCCGGCTATATCCTAAATAATCAGCCAATTGAGCCCTATTCATCCCCTTTGCAGCCATGAATGTCTCCACTTCATGAATCAGATCGGATTGCATTTTGACCATCCAATACTCCTTGCTGCACAATAATTCGTTGCGATCAATCGGTTTCATTTTCTTGTAAGTATTTGATGTAAAGTCTCTTTAACTCTTTAAATCGCTTGATGTCACGTCTTTGCCTATTCTTTTTGCCGCCCATCACCACAATCTTTCCGTCAAGTTTGGCAAATGCATAAATACGAAGATGCTTTGACTTGAACTCATACTCCCTAAAACCGTCATTACCATCGCTGATGGCGTGATATCTCGTTCCGGGAACAGGTCGCAAATCGGCTACCATTTGCATCCATGCATAAATAGTCCTCATCTCCGATCGATAGCGCTCCTCTAATGATCGTTCAAACTCTTCCAGCAAATCACGCCCATCCAGTATCATCTTTTCGAAGGTTTGCCGCCCTTCGATTACTTCAAGGCGTTTTAACTCAATTCTCCTCATGATGTCTCTCCTCCGCAAATCATCACCTTGAGTCAGTGCAAAGGTAATGATTTAGTTTAAACTAAACAACCTGTATCGTTTTTTTGCAAAGGAATAGAACAAAGCGTAAAAGAAAAAACTCGGATGTACGATTTACTGATTATTGGATTATCCAGAAAAATCTAAAAAAAGCGGGCACATATGGCCGTTAAAACGTGCCCCGACCGGCGTTTTCAGCCAGTCGGGGCACGTTTCTGCGGGTTTTTGTGCCCGGGCTTCATTCTCTGCGTCATCCCAGGCTTGATCGCGGGTCTTACTCTGCAGTTTGCGTCATTTTAAGATAGCCGAAGCCCGCCATCGTAAAGCCCTTATAATACGTCAAATCGTAAATGCGGCACTCGGCGTCACGGGACTTGTTCGTATCATTCGCCAAAAAGGAGAATGTGTAGCGAACCGTGTAATCGTCGACCTGTTCCCGGCTCTTGAGAGAAACGAAAGGGAAAAACTCCTCGATTTTCATTCCTTCGCTGTTCGGCCCAAAATAGAAATACTCATTTTTTAGCTTGTGCGCTCGACTGACCGAATCAGCGGGGTTCATTTCATGAACATAGGCAAGAACCTCTAATTCGCCACCTTCCTTGCCAATGGTAATGGATCCGAAATCAGGCTCTGTAAGAATCTCCCAAAAAAAAGCGTTTTTGAGTTCTTCGATACGTTGATCGTCTGAATGAAAGAGGGATTCACAACCACAAAAACACAAACAGGCTGCCAGTAAAAAAACAATTGAATTTTTCATGATAAACAAACTTTTGATTTCCAGATTCGTTCGTACTATAGATGTAAAAAAGAGGGTAAACGTTGCGTGTACTATATTAATTCAATCATATTGATGCCGATTGTCAATGATCCATTATTTTACTTTCGAACCAACAAACAATATAGCGCCCGTGCTGCTTTCTCGAATAAAATAGACAAACGGGGTATTGAAATGCATCTGCGTAACAACAGGCTCCCTGTTCATATTTGATCCCCGCAATGCGGTGATTCCCGATGCGGCAGCTCTTGTGCCGCCTTCATCAACAATAATTGCAGCTTTCTGTCGAATCTGGTCTACATAGACAGGCGAATTGGAGATTCCTGAGAAATCAGCATTTTTAGTAAACGCCAACTTCATGCCCATGGAATGAAGGGCCTGGGTCAAACCATAGTTGCCAGTATCATAAGTGAAATCCAACTTCGGGAACAACAGATCAATGGCCTCAGTATTGACTTGCTCCCACTTCCCAAGCTTTTCTTTGTCGAGACTGCGGACAAAAGCTGAAAAGTCCGAGGAGGACGGCAGAATGGCTTCCATGTAAAACGCCCCATTCCCATATGGCATCCGTACCACACAAACCTCATCATCCGCATATCCTTTGATTTCAATGGTTGCTTGATGCATATAAACAACAGAAGATGACGAGCCGTCCAAGCAAGAAAACGTTCCAGTAGCACTTTGGTTCTCTTTGAACTTATGGGCCCATTCGCCCTGGAAATACAAAGCGTTGGCCAGCATCATCACCGTTTCGCTATTAACATCGTCAAGAACCTTCGGGACCATTCCCGCCGTCTTGCTGTTACTCCACTGGTTGATTTTGTCAACTGCGGAATTGCGGCTGAAATCCACTGAATAAACATCTGCTCCGTACACTTTTTTCAGAACGCTCTTGTATTGGCTTTTTGCCGAATAGCCATCGGCTGTCCATAGAGAATTCGCCAAGGATAACGAGACCTTCTTGTCGGCCGCTATCAACGCATTGAGAATAGTACGATAATAGTTGTTGATTTCATCTTTCGAAAGACCACTCAGGCAGAGTGTCTTGACGATTTCGTGATAAGTATCGCCATTCGCTCCGTTTGCCAGCATACAGTTGAGCATCATTACCCCCAAGGGAGAAACAAACACATTATCTGTACCGGATTCCGCAATTTGGGAGAATAGACTCAGAGAAAAGTCGTTCGATGCATCCCGGACGGCCTCTCCGCTTTTAGTCAACACGATACCCTCATATGGTATCTCATCGGAGCGAAGCCTTTCACAAGAGAACAAAACAGATAATATGACAAGCAGCACGGTCAGGTTCAGTATATTACTTGTCTGTTTCTGTTTCATAATAAGAATCTTTTATTGTTATTTTGATGCAGCAAGGAGACTAAACGTTGAGTGAATCAATGAAAATTATATAAAATAACGTCTGGTTCACAAGCGTTTTGATGATTTATTTTGTTGATATTCAGCCATTTTCGATTAAAGCAGCGTCGACAAATTATTAGAAGATCATTCGCCAACTCAGACTGGGCATGATCGGGAAGAGGGAGACAAGGATCCGGGCCTTTTATTCAGCAGTCTGATGGACTGTAATCACAGCCTTGCTGGCGACAGGACTTCCGTCTTTTCTTTTATGGGAAAAGTCGTAGAGTTGGATATAGTATTCGTAATCGACCTCCAGTCGATTGGGATGAACCGTCAGGGCATACTCGCTTCGGAAGTCGTCAAGTTTGGTTCTGGTAACGGATACCTGAGAGTCAATAAGGCCTACTTTATCCCGCGGGATTTCACCATTGTAGGCTCCCGTCTTATATTCTTCATTCAGGGTTACCATGTCTTCAGCGGGATAGTAGGCAATGACCTTAGCCTGGCCGCCATTCTTGTCGAAATCCAATATCAGGGAATTCTGGAATGACGCTTTCACGTTGCCATCATTATCATAAAGAATGTAAGGCGTGTAGGGAGAAAGAAGAATTTCCCCGGGATGAAGCAGTTCCCACGAGGACTTGGTTGTCGGGTCCCCCTCGTTGTTCTCGCGGTTGAATTGCGAGCAGTTGCACAAACACAGGCAGGCTGCCAGTAAAAAAATGAGTGAATGTTTCATGGTATGCTGTTTTTTATCGGTTTCAAGGATGGTAACTGTTGCGTGGCGTTAATCCTCATGCAAAAATAAGAAAAGCATCCATAGATAATGCGGGTTGCGAGAGGGGCAAGGACGCTTTTCGTATTATTTGATTGTAATATATTATTAATCAGATATTTATCATTTATAGCTTTCGAATGGTGGATTATCGGGGCAGGAATCAATTTGACTCGATCTTTACAATGAATGGCTTGAAAATGATAAAACAAATGCTATTGATAATCAATGCATTATGATGAAAAATACCGAAAATAGCTGTTTTTGTTTGACAAATGTGCTTTTTATCCGACTTTTGTAGATAATCACGCTTCAATTCAAGTATTTTTGAACATGAGACCTCTTCGCTTTCTCTCTTTCGCGGTTTTGATAGAAATGGTTTTATTGTCCGGCTGCAACCCCAAAACCAAGACCGTTCAACATAGGCTTGTTGCCATTGACAGCTTGATGACAAAGGATCCAAGGGCAGCATGGGACACACTCGCTCAGTTCGATTTCAATTTGTTGAGAGAGCGCGAGAAAGCCTATTATGGCCTTTTATTTACAATTGCCCAGCACAAGAATAGAATTCCGTTTACTGACGATTCTTCAATCACCGCATCTAGAAAATGGTTTGAGACCAGTCATGACTACCACAACAGGGCAAGGGCCTATTTCTACAATGGATTGGTAATCAGCAAACTATCCGGAAAAGATACAACAGCACTTCGTTATTATCAATACGCATGTAAAACAATTGATAAGTATTCTATCCAAGACGACCGCCTCGCAGCATTGGTCTACTCATACCGTGGAAGAATTCATGAGCATGTTTTGAATCTGGAAGAAGCTTTGAACTGTTATCAAAAAGCTGTTGACTATGAATCAAAACTTGGCAACATCCCGAATCTCCTGATCGATTATTGTGATTTGATCTGTTGCCAAGTTGCATTAGGCCAAAAAAAGGAGGCAGCAGAATCCATTGAGGATTTGGATAGGGTAGTTGTCCTCCATCCAGAAATACAAATCAATGCAATCAATAATGCGAAAGCCATTTATTACCTTCATTGTGATGAGAACCTTGATAGTGCACTTGTTTATTGTTCTAAATGGAAGCCAGCTTCAGTCGATGTGGGTGCAAAAAATAAACTACTAGCATCTATTTACACAAGGAAAGGTGAGTTAGTAAACGCTATAGTATATGAAAAAAAAGCATATGAGGATCAAAGAAAAGACGAAGAATCGTACAGTCATCATTATTACCATAAATTAGCGAGTCTTTATGACCATATCGGCGAAACTGATTCTTCTGCTCACTATGCTAATCTGGCTTATGACGCTCTACATAATTATATAGACCAATGGACAAATAAGCGGGTCCTGGAGTTGGAGAAGCAGTACGACCTAACGGCCAAGGAGGCAGAGTTGGAGAAGGTGCAGTATCACCAGCGGTTGTTGGTGATGGGACTGGTGGCGTTGGCGTTGCTGGCGGGTGGGCTTGTACTGCTGTTGCGGAACCGGAGCCGGGAGTTGCGGGCAGAAAAGATAACGCGGAGTTTTGTCCAGGCGGCGGCGAAAACGCACCAGAATACGCTATCTTTGCTAAAACCGCTCACGACCAAGCCGAAATCGTCGACGGTAGAAGGGCTTCAGGCCAGTATTGCCGGCATCGCCACAGATTTGCGAAAGGGGTTCACCAAGAACTTTTCGGAGGCCATCGAAGAGAACAAGGGGGCGCTCACATCGCGGCAACAGAAGAATCTTGAAAAGCTCAACGGCGAGCGGGCGAAGACGATTTTCATTCTGAGCGAACTGGGGTACACTGAACAAGAAATCGCGGAATACACTTGCACTTCGGTCGATTCGGTCCGGACGATGACCAACAACAACAAAAGGATTACAGATTTCCGGTCAAGCCAGGAATGACGGCGGTCAGGCCGGGAATGACGAGCGTATATGTTTTTTTCATATATTTGTGATTGTATCAAAATCTCAAACTGTACGATCATGGTAAAGATAGATTTGACCGGATGTGATTCCTTCGTGGGAAAGGAACAATTCAATGAATACGTGAACAAGGCGCTGGCGGCGCAGGTCGTCCTCGAAGAGGAGACGGGCGCCGGCAATGACTTCCTGGGTTGGCAGCATCTGCCGTCGGCGATCGGCCGGGCCGAGTTGGACGACTGCCTGAGCGTGGTGGACGCCTGGTTGGAAAAGGAAATCGACCTGGTGGTGGTCATCGGCATCGGCGGTTCGTATCTCGGTGCCAAGGCGGCCATCGAGGCGCTGAGCCACACCTTTGCCGCCCATCTGGGCACGCAGGGGATGAAGGTCGTCTTCGCCGGCGAGAATCTTTCGGAGGATTACACGGCAGAGCTGATGGACCTCCTTCAAATGCGCAACGCGGCTTGCGTGGTGATCTCCAAGAGCGGCACGACCACAGAGCCGGCCGTGGCATTCCGCCTGGTCAAGCAGCATCTGGAAGAAACCTATGGGAAAGAAGAGGCCTGCAGCCGCATCGTTGCCATCACGGACAAGGCCCGCGGCGCACTCAAATCGCTTTCCAACCAGGAGGGTTACAAGACTTTCGTCATCGAAGACAACATCGGCGGTCGCTTCTCCGTGCTGACGCCGGTCGGCCTGGTGCCCATCGCGCTGGCCGGCTTCGACATCGAAGCCATGGTTCAGGGAGCGAAGGATGCCGAAAAGGCGCTTGCAGCACGCGATGCGGCCAACCCGGCCGTCCAGTATGCCGCCATGCGCAACCTGCTCTACGACCAGGGCAAGAAGATCGAACTCTTCGCCAGCTTCAATCCCAAACTCCAATATCTGGGCGAATGGCTGAAGCAGCTTTTCGGCGAGAGTGAAGGCAAGGACGGCAAAGGCATTTTCCCGGCCTCGGTCATCTTCACGACCGACCTGCACTCCATGGGCCAGTACATCCAGGAAGGTGAACGGATGCTTTTCGAGACGGTGGTCACGGTCGACAATGCGCAGCGCGAAGTTACCATCCCCACCGATCCGCAGGATCTCGACGGACTCAACTATCTGGCCGGCAAACGCGTGGAGCACTGCAACCGCATGGCCCAGCTCGGCACGAAGATGGCTCACATCGACGGTGGCGTTCCCAACATCGCCATCCATGTCGACCAGCTCGACGAATACAACCTCGGCCAGCTCTTCTATTTCTTCGAGAAGGTCTGCGGCATCAGTGCCTATGTCCTGGGCGTCAACCCGTTCAACCAGCCAGGTGTCGAGGCATATAAGAAAAACATGTTCAAACTGCTCGAAAAACCGGGGTATTGATGAAAGATTCCGGTTTCGCCGGGGTATCTATCTTTTGAAACCATGCCACCCTCGGCATTGTAAGAGGGAGGGGCCCATTTATGGGAGGGGTCGCGAAGCGACGTTTCAAAAGATAGATACCCCGGCGAAACCGCAAACGACCATAAACTGAAAAGGAACCATCGACAGGAGCATGAATTTTCTCGAAGCTGTAGCCCGGAGATTTGCACAGCGCGGTCCGCTGGACCGCGTGTGTTTTGTCTTCCCGAACCGACGGTCCGGGACATTCTTCAAGCGCTGGCTCGGACTGGCAGCCGGCAAGCCTGTGTTCGTGCCGAACGTCCTGACCATCGACGAACTCTTCGCCCGGATTGCAGGCGTGACGGAGACGAAAGACAAAGCCCGCTTGCTCTACGCCTTGTATCAGGACTATGTCCGGCTGATTCCGCACTCCGAAGATCGTGAGGTCGAGTCGTTCGACCAATTCATTTATTGGGGCGATATCCTGTTGTCGGATTTCGACGACCTCGACAAGTATCTGGTGGACGTGTACCGGCTGCTGGTGAACCTGCGAGACCTCAAGGAATTGAGCACCGACTATGACTTCCTGACGGATGACCAGAAGGCGGCAATTGCGGCTTTCTGCGGAAGCTTTTTCCATGAGATGCCCGGTCAAGCCGGGCATGACGAAGGACACGACGGGGGTGACGAAGGACACGACGAAGGACACGACGGGGGTGGCGGCAGCCGGCGGAACTTCGCGGTAATCTGGAACGTGCTGCTGCCGCTGTATCATGCTTTCCGGGCTTCCCTCTCTGCGAAAGGCTGGGCATATGCCGGTATGATCTACCGCAGCGTGGCCGAATCACTCTCCGAGGAAAAGGCCATCCTGCCCCAATACGATGAGATTGTCTTCATCGGGCTCAATGCCCTGAATGCCTGCGAAAAGCGGCTGCTCGACCAGTTGAAGCGCGAAGGCCGAGCCGATTTCTGCTGGGATTTTGCGGGAGAAATGGTGACCGATCCCGACAACCTGGCCGGCCGATTCCTGCGCGAGAACATCAAGCGTTATCCGCCTCGGGAGCCGTTTGACTGTCCGGCACGCGATCCGCGGACACAGCAATTCGAAGTCATCCGCGTTCCTTCCGCCGTAGGCCAGACGCGCAAAGCGAGGCAGATCCTGCAGGCGTTACAACAGGAAGGAGACATGGACCATCCTGAACACACCGCTGTGGTGCTGCCCGACGAAAATCTGCTCTTCCCAATGTTGGGCGCCATTCCCGAAGGGATTGAAAAGGTCAACGTCACAATGGGCTGCGCCCTGTCGGCCAGCAGCGGTTTCACCCTGTTCCAACTGTTGGAACGGCTTCAGGCTGATTGCCGTCAGAAAGAAGGTGCGTATTCCTTCTATCACCGCGACGTGACGGGGCTGCTTGAACATCCGTATTTCTCTGCCGCCACGGATGCCGGAACCACCGCCGAACTATTGGCCCGCATCCGCAAAGAAAACCTGATTTTCATCCCGGCTGCCGACCTTTCCGCCTGCGGTGGCCTCTACGCCAGCGTTTTCCGCCCCGTCGCAGCGACACAAGACATCCCCGCTTATCTGCTGGACATCCTCGAACAGCTGCAGGAATCCCAGCAGCCTCTGGAACGGGAGTTCCTATACCGATTCCACCAGTGCGTATCCGGGCTCTCCCAAGTGGAACTCCCGCTCGAAACGATAGAGCCGAAGACCTGGTACCGGCTGCTGATGCAGTACATCGCGCTGGTCAAGATTCCGTACGAAGGCGAGCCGCTCAGCGGCCTGCAAGTGATGGGACCGCTCGAAACCCGTGCCCTTGATTTTGAAAATGTCATCCTGCTCTCGGTGGGCGAAGGTATCTTCCCGTCACGCACCCTGAGTGCCTCTTTCATCCCCTACAACCTGCGCCTGGGGTTCGGCCTCCCGACCTACGAGCAGCAGGACGCGATGTGGGCCTATTATTTCTACCGCGGCATCTGCCGGGCCAAGCGTATCTGGCTGATCTATGATGCGCGTACCGAGGGGCTGCAGAGCGGCGAGGAAAGCCGTTTCATCAAGCAGCTGCGCTATCTCTACCACGTGCCGCTGATCGAAAAGGTAGCCACCTATTCCCTGGCCGGCTCGGCCACTGACAACCCGATGTGCCACATCGTCAAAGATGAGGCCGTGATGCAGAAACTCGAAGACCGGTTCATCCGCGGAACAGGTGTTTTTTCAGCCAGCTCGCTGAACACCTATCTGGACTGTCCGTTACGCTTTTACTACGAGCAGGTCGAAGGCATCCGCGAGCAGGACGAGGTCGTGGAAGATGTCGATGCAGGCGTCTTCGGGACCATCTTCCACACGGTGATGGAGCAGTTGTACAAGCCGTTCGAAGGCCGGCTCGTATCGGCGGCGGAACTGGAGGAAAAAACGCTTTTCGGCGGGAAAGGCGCTCGGCTCGAGTCTCTGGTCACAGCGGCATTTGCAGATGCGCATATCCGCGAGATTGTCGGACAGAACCTGATCCTGAAGGAACTGGTCGTCCACCTGGTCCGACGGGTTGTCGCCGTGGATCGCCGCCTGGCCGCTGAAAAAGGCGGTCTCCACATCATCGCAGCCGAGAAAAAAGAACGTTACCCGCTGACACTGCCTTCCGGCCGCAACGTGCGTCTGTTCGGCATTATCGACCGGCTCGACAGCCTGGATCGCGGTGTCGAACGTGTAGTGGACTACAAGAGCGGCCGGGTCGACAAGGACAACTGCGACAAAGTCGCAGACCTCTTCGATCCGTCGAAAGGACCGAACCGGCCCCACATTGCTTTCCAACTCTACTTCTACGCCTTGCTGATGTCGCGGAAATACCCGAAAGCCGGCGTCCGCTACGATCCTTGTATTTATTCGCTGCGTTCCATCTTTACCGAAGAGCCCAAGTCGTACAGCCTGGACGAAGTGGCACTCGCCGACTTCGAAGAACGCCTGAAGGCACTCATCGACAAGATTTTCGATCCTTCCCTGTGCTTCGAACCGAATCCGGAAGGAGACCTGTCCCCGGAACAGTCCGTTTGTAAGTATTGTCATTTCAAGAGACTATGCAACAAGGAGTAAGTGTCGTCAAGGCTTCCGCGGGAAGCGGCAAGACCTATCGCCTCACACAGGACTACATCGATCTCCTGTTGTCGGGGGACCCGCAGCGTTACAAGCGCATCCTGGCTGTTACCTTCACCAACAAGGCGACCGACGAGATGAAGTCACGTGTCATCGAAGAGCTGGACAAACTTTCACGCAGCGATGACCAGCGGGCTCCGCTGGCGGCGGACCGGCTCCGCCGGATGCTGCACGATTACACTTGTTTCTCGGTCAGCACCATCGACAAGTTCTTCCAGACGGTAATGCGCAGTTTCGCACGCGAAATCGGCCAGTACGCCTCCTACCGGGTGGAACTTGATACCGAAGCCGTACTCGACCAGGTGGTGGACCAACTCCTCGACTCCATCGAGGACCCGGCCCATGAGGCCCTCCTCAACTGGCTGAAAGACTATTCGTTCGACCAGATGGAGCAAGGCGACGGCTGGAACATCGTCCGGCCGCTCAAAGCGATGGCCAAGCAGTTCCTGGACGAATCGTTCCTGTTGCGGGTGCGTGAGGCGGGGAACGGCACCGACGTACTTGGGGACAAAGCCTCGCTGAAAGCCTTCCTGAAAAAGCTGGACGGCATCATCCGGGATTACGAGAAAGACGCTGTGGCCATCGGGCAGGAAGGGACCCGGCTTCTGGACGAGAAAGGTCTTCTGACAGATGTTTATCTCAAAAAGAAGCCAGGGCGTTCCACCTTGGTTTTCAAGAAATGGGCAGAAGGTAATGTTGACGCCGTGATAACCTATGCCAAAGAAGTGGATGCCGCCATCGAGTGCTTCCCTGACCCTGCCGCGATAGGTCAGTTGTTCGACCGAATACGGAGTCATCTCGGCGAGCCGCTGCGCCTGCGGAATACGGCCCGCCTCATCCGGAAGAACCTTTATCTGCTTGGCATTTACAGTGACCTTCAGCACACGTTGGACGACTATCTGCGTGAGAATAATGTCGTACTGCTGCAGCTTTCCACCGACTTGCTCAGCCGCATCATCGCAGAGGACGATACACCCTTTGTCTATGAAAAGATCGGCAACCGCTACGAGCATCTGATGCTCGACGAAGCGCAGGACACATCGTTGATGCAGTGGAACAACTTCCGTCCCCTTTTCCGCAACAGCCAGGCTTCCGGCGGCTGCAACCTCGTCGTGGGCGACATCAAGCAGTCCATCTACCGCTGGCGCGGTTCCGACTGGCGGCTGATGCGCGACTATCTGGACCGCGACCTGGCCAACGGTTTCCTCCATCACGAGAACCTGAAAGAAAACTGGCGGAGCGGGAAAGCGCTGATCGATTTCAACAACGAATTCTTCAGCGAGATCGGCAATGTGCTGGCCCGCGATGCGGACCGCAGTCGGATTGCCCGCGAGGTGACGCAGATCTATGCGGACTGCCGACAAGAGCGCCCCGAAGAGCATAAGGACGATCCACAGGGATTTGCCCGTCTCTCCTTCCTTACGGCGGAAGAAGACCGGACCTGGCAGGATATCGCGCTGGAGCGAATGATCGGCGATATCCGGAATCTGCTGATCGAAGGCTATGACTACAAAGACATAACGATTCTGGTCCGGAAAAACAAGGAGGGGGCAAAAGCTGCCGCGGCCCTGATCGAAGCCGGCATCAGCGTCCTGACCGAGGATTCCCTGCTGATCGGCAGTTCCCCCTGCATCGCAAAACTGATGTCACTGCTCAGTTGGCTGGTCGATCCCGACGATCCCGTCGCTGAACTGCAGTCGCGTGGCCTGCGGGACGAACTGCCCGAACTGAAAACCGCTTCGCTCTATGAGACTTGCGAGCAGTTGCTGGGCTGCGGCATCCTGCAGCACGGCGAGCAGGATCTGCCGTTCATCAACGCTTTCCTCGACGCCGTACTCTCTTTCCAGGAAAAGTACGGTTCCTCCCTGCGCGCTTTCGTGAAATGGTGGGAAGATGCTGGACGCAAGCAATCCATCTGTGCGCCCGACGGGCAGAATGCCGTGCGGGTAATGACCATTCACAAGGCCAAAGGCCTTTCCCTGGATGCCGTCATCATCCCGCTCTGCGCCGAGTCGTTCACTCCCAAGCGTCAACCAACCATCTGGTGTCCCTGCCCGCCTGCCATCGACGGCCCGGCCCTGATTCCGCTCAAAGCCTCGCCTTCGCTGAAAAACAGCCTCTTTGAAGAGCCGTACGAAGAAGAACGTACCTTTGAGCACATCGACGTCATCAATACCTGGTATGTCGCTTTCACGCGTGCCCGGACCCGCCTGCTCATCTATGCACCACTGCCCAAGCCGCCGGCCAAGGGAAAAGACTACACGCCTTCCAGTATCGAGAACACGCTCTTTATCCACTTCCAGAAAGCGTTGGACAAGCAACAAGGCTGTTTCGAGACCGGTATCCGCGATCCTTTCATCCGCAAGGCGGAGACTTCATCGCTGATCGACGATCCACAACCCGCCTTCGCGGCTTCCGCCCCGCAGGACGGCCGCCTACGCCTGTCGCTCCACGGTGGAGACTATTTCGCACAGGAGAAAAGCGCACGACAACAGGGCATCGAACAACACGGCGAAATGGCGCGGGTGGAGACCGATACGGAACTGGAACGCCGCAGCGGCGGCCGCCATTGGTTCGACGGTACCTACCGTGTCCTGAACGAAGCGTCGATTGTCACGGCTTCGGGAGAAATCTACCGTCCCGACCGCGTGCTCATCGCCCACGACAGCAGCCGCGTCATCGTGATCGACTACAAGTTTGGCGCACCACACTTCTCGCATCATCGTCAAGTACGAAATTACGTCTCCCTGCTCCGCAGCATGGGCTACCCTGCTGTCGAAGGCTGGCTCTGGTACGTCACAGCCGGGGAGATCGTGCCGGTGTAAGAGGCCTGCGTCAACGGGGGTGCCGTTCGTCAGGAAATCTTTGAATAATCCTTGTAGGTGTCGTCGAGCCGGAGCGTACGAAGCTGGCGGTCTAGCAGCCGGTTCTGGGGCTGTTCCAGAAGCGGGTCGGCGGCAAGGATCTTTTCGCCCAGTTCGCGGGCCTCGACCAGCGCCGGGGAATCTTTCGCCAAGTCAGCAATATGCAGGTCGAAAGCGAGACCGCTCTGGCGCGTGCCCTCGAAGTCGCCCGGCCCGCGCATCCGCAGGTCGGCCTCAGCCAGTTCGAAACCATCGCTCGTAGCGCACATCAGGTCGATGCGCTGGCGCGACTCCGTGCTGAGCTTATAGCCGGTCATCAGGATGCAGTATGACTTCTCCGCACCGCGGCCCACGCGGCCACGCAACTGGTGCAGCTGCGAGAGTCCGAAGCGCTCGGCGCTTTCGATCACCATGACCGAAGCATTGGGCACATCGACGCCGACCTCGATGACAGAGGTAGCCACCAGGATATGCGCTTTGCCCCGCACGAAAAGATCCATGTCGAACGCTTTGTTTTCGGGCTTTTGCTGCCCGTGGACTACCGCCGTGACATATTTCGGGGCCGGAAAGGCTTCCGTAATGTGCAGGTAGCCCTCTTCCAAGTTCTTGTAGTCCATCTTTTCCGACTCCTTGATGAGCGGATAGACCACAAAGATCTGACGGCCCAGCGCAATCTGCTGCCGCATGAAGTTGTAAAGATCGCCGCGCCGGTTTTCCGTCCAGTGCACCGTTTCCACCGGTTTGCGGCCCGGGGGAAGTTCGTCGAGCACTGACACGTCGAGATCGCCGTAGAGTGTCATCGCCAGGGTACGGGGAATCGGCGTAGCCGTCATGACCAACACATGCGGCGCCACAGCCGACTTCGACCAGAGGCGCGAACGCTGCTCCACGCCGAACCGATGCTGCTCGTCGATGACGGCCAGCGCCAGGTTCTTGAACTGCACTGTATCCTCGATGAGCGCATGGGTGCCCACGATGATCTGGAGCGAGCCGTCCAGCAGGCCGCGGTGAATCACGTCACGCTCTTTTTGCTTCGTATTGCCCGTGAGCAGGGCGATGGTCGCTCCGGACGGAGCCAGAAATTTCTGGATGCTGTGGTAGTGCTGGTTGGCCAGGACTTCTGTCGGTGCCATCACGCAGGCCTGATAGCCGTTATCGAGCGCCATCATCGCGGCAAGGACCGCTACCAGCGTCTTGCCGCTGCCCACGTCTCCCTGCAGCAGCCGGTTCATCTGCTTGCCGCCTGCCACGTCGGTCCGGATCTCTTTCAGCACCCGCTTCTGCGCCCCGGTGAGCGGGAAAGGCAGGCTCTCATACGTCGTATTGAAATAGTGCCCGATGCGGCGGAACACCACGCCGCTGTCCGCCCGCATCCGGATGCTTTTCTGCCGCAGCAGCGACAGCTGGAGGTAGAACAACTCCTCGAACTTGAGCCGGCGCTGCGCCCGGCCCAGATCCTGCACCGAAGCGGGGAAATGAATGTGCTGCAAGGCATAGCCCAGCGGTGCCAAATGCTTCTGCTCCAGGATATACGCAGGCAGCGTCTCCTCCAGCGTACCGAGGATGCGTTCGAGCAGCGCACTGACCATCTTCTCGAAGAACTTGTTGGTGATACCCGCGCTGCGCAGCTTCTCCGTACTCGAATAGACGCCCATCATGACGCCGACCTGGGAGAGCTTCTCCTCCGTGGCCAGGTCCACTTCGGGGTGGACCAGGTTCCAGCTGTGTCCGAAGACGGACGGTTTGCCGAAGACGATGTACTCCGGTCCGACCTGCAGTTTCTCCTCGATCCACTTGAGCCCCTTGAAAAAGACCAGGTCGATCTGCCCCGTGCCGTCGGTGAAACGGGCTACAAGCCGGACAGCACGCCCCTTCCCCACCTTCTCGATCCGGAGGATGCGGCCGCGCAACTGGATCCAGGCCGACGAAGAATCGACCTCCCGGACGCTGTAAAAACGGGAGCGGTCTATGTATCGGAAGGGAAATGTGTAGAGCATATCCCGGAACGTACTGATTCCCAACTCCTTGTTCAGAAGATCCGCACGTCGGGGGCCTACGCCCGGCAAGAATTTGATATCACTGTCCAGCAGTTGCGACATACACAAATATACGGATTTTTTGTATCTTGCGGAAAATTTGAATGTACCATGAGAGACAAGATTGTGGTCGGCATCACCCAAGGTGATACCAATGGAATTGGATACGAAGTGATTATCAAGTCGCTGGCCGATGCACGGATTCTGGAGAACTGTGTCATCGTGCTCTACGGCTCCTCCCGTTTCTTCGGGATATACCGGAAATTCCTGCCGGAAATCGACCAGATTGCGACCAACGTAATCAATGCGGCCGAAGACGCCCGGTCAAAACGCGTCAACATCATCAACGCCGTGCCGGAAAGCATGGCCATGGAGATCGGACAACCCACTGCGGACGGCGCCAAAGCAGCCATTATGGCCCTCAAGGCCGCCGTGGCCGATGCCAAGCGGGGCGCCATTGACGCCATCGTGACCGCTCCGTTCAACAAGCACACCGTGGCGGAACTCGGCTTCGGATTCCCGGGCCACACCGAGTATCTCATCCATGAATTCGGCTGCCAGGACGGCCTGATGTTCCTCTGCTCCGAAAACCTCCGCGTGGGCGTGGTGACCAATCACCTCCCGCTGGCGAAAGTCAGCGCAGCCATCACCGTCGAGACCATCATGAGCAAACTCCGCCTGATGAATGAATCGCTCAAACGCGATTTCGGCGTCGTCAAACCCAAGATTGCCGTGATGGGCCTCAACCCCCACGCCGGCGACGGCGGATCCCTCGGCACCGAAGAGATCGATACCATCATCCCTGCCATCCAGCAAGCCTCCAAAGAGAAGATTCTCGCTTTCGGCCCCTACTCCCCGGACGGCTTCTTCAGCACGCACATGCAGAGCAGCTTCGACGCCGTACTGGCCATGTACCACGACCAGGGCCTCATCCCGTTCAAGGCGCTGGCTTTCGACAGCGGCGTCAACTTCACGGCCGGCCTTCCCATCGTCCGTACCTCGCCCGACCACGGCACCGGCTACGACATCGCCGGCAAGAACAAAGCCTACTCCGGACCGATGACCCGTGCCATCTACGCCGCCATCGACCTGAGCCACAACCGCCGCCGCTACGAAGCCATGCATGCCAATCCGCTTGAAGTGCGGCGCTTCGAAGGTCCCCGCTACGAAAAGACCATCCTGCCCGAATAGTGAACCGCGCCCCGATCCAAATCTACACCGACGGCGCCTGCAGCGGCAATCCGGGACCGGGCGGCTTCGCCACGATCCTGCGGTGCGGCAACTATGAAAAAGTCATCTCGGCCGGCTACGCCGTGACCACCAACAACCGCATGGAACTGCTGGCCGTCATCACCGGGCTGGAAGCCATCCGTTGGGAACAGGCCGACGTGACCATCTGGAGCGACTCCTCCTATGTGGTGGACGCTGTCGAAAAAGGCTGGGTGTTCAGCTGGGAACAGAAGGGATTCGCCAAGAAAGCCAACCCCGACCTCTGGACCCGGTTCCTGGTGGCCTACCGACGCCACCACGTGCGTTTCGTCTGGATCCGCGGGCACAACGGACATCCCGAAAACGAACGCTGCGACCGACTGGCGGTCGCAGCGTCGCAGGGGTCTGGTCTGCTCACGGACTCAGGATACACGCAGGAAGCGTAACGCCTTCAGCATCCAGCGCGGCATCGGCTTGTGGTCGTCGCGCTTGGTGAAATTGATGTAAATCCCGAATTTCTTGGCTACCGGAATCCGGAAGGTCTCCACGAACTCGATGAGGGTTCCGTCGGGATCTTCGATATAGGTGAAATGGCCGCCGGCATCGCCCATGCCGAAGTCTGCGCCGCTGTCGCAGACGAAGGGGTGACCGGCCGCCTTGCAGTCGGCCTCCACGGCGTCCATGTTGCGCACGTCGAAACAAATCTGGATATAACCGGGATCGCCCCAGTAGCGGTTCTCATAGAGTTTGACCACGGGGGCATCCAGCGCCTGGACCAGTTCGAGGTGGGAAGTTCCCATCAGCGGGGAAAGCGGGCCGTTGAAAGGTCTTGTGCGTTCCAGCAGGACGCGACGGACTTTCCGGTCGCCGCCGGGCAGGCCCTCCATATCGGCAAACACGCCGGTCTCGTCGGCCCGGACCTTGTCGTAACCCAACACCTTGCCGTAGAAAGCGATGGAACGGTCCATGTCGCTGACACCCAGCACAGCGCCGCCGGCACCGCCGGTAGCGAAAGTCTTCGAGGGCTGGAAGATGTAGTCATCCTCTTCAATCTCCAGGATATTGTCCCACGGGTCGGCCAGATAGAAATGGGCCAAGCCGGCAAAGGATTTCTTCGGTGCCGAAAGGAGATGAAGTCCCTCGCGGACGAAACGCTCATAGGTAGCCGGCACGTCGTGGCATTTGATCTTGGCGATGAAAATACCCAGGTCGCCGAGCATCGGCTGTTGCTTGGGATAATTGAGTTCACGCCCCCGCGGCTCCCAGATCTCGAGGCCGCCGCCACCTTGCAGGCTGATGGCCAGGATGGCATAGCGCGGCTGCGGCTTGCCGCCCGTATAAGGCAACATCCGTTCCGCCACCCCCTCGTCGACGACGACCGGAATGTCGATCCCGAAATGTTCCCGATACCACTTCCACGACTCGTCGGCATTCTTCACGCCGATCCCGACTTGCTGCAATCCGCAGATGACTTTCTCTTTCATGATTTTCTGAATTATCTCTGGATTTTTCTGAATTCGCTGAATATTCTTACAAAGATAGTGTTTTTTCCGCCATCTCCTTCCTTCAACCCTCTGCCCGGGCCTCGCCTTCGCCTCTCTTTTCCTATCCTCGATTCATTCTCGCATCGCTTCCGCATCGCTTCAGCCCAGCCTTCGCCAAGCCTCCTCCCGGTCGTGAGCAAAACGACCGCCTCTGCTCACCGCGGTCATCTTCCACGCCCTTCGGTGAGCGAATCGACTGTCCCCACTCACCGCGTCGTTCTTTTTCCATCGTCGGTGTGCGAAACAGGCCTCTCTGCTCACCGAGGCCTCCTTGAAAAGCTGTCGGTGCGCGAATAGATGGCTTTTGCACACAGGATTCTTGGGAATCCCCGTTTTTTTGACGATATTAGCATCTTGATGAAACGGCTGGATAAAGACGAGGCATTGTCGCTCTATCGCAACGCACCGCTCGGGGAACTCTGCGAGCGGGCGCAGGAGGCGCGGTTCGCGCATGTGCCGGGGCAGCGCGTCAGTTACCAGATCGACAGGAACGTCAATTACACCAATGTGTGCCTGTCGGGATGCAAGTTCTGCAATTTCCACTGCAGGCCGGATGAGCCGGAGAAGGCGAATACGCTGACGTTCGAAGACTATCTCCCGAAAATCGCCGAACTGCGCGCGCTGGGAGGCGACCAACTGCTCCTGCAAGGCGGCCTGCACCCGCGCTACGGCATCGATTTCTACGAGACGCTTTTCCGCAGGCTCAAGGAAGTCGATCCAGACCTGAAACTCAATGCGCTCGGGCCGCCGGAGATCGCACATATCGCACGGCTTTCGCGGATGACGTACCGGGAGGTGCTCGTCCGCCTGCGCGATGCAGGTCTCGACACGCTCCCAGGTGCCGGCGCCGAGATTCTCGCAGACCGGGTCCGCCGTTTCCTGTCGCCGGCGAAACCCTCTGCCCAACAGTGGCTTGACGTGATGCGTGAGGCGCACGCCCTGGGGATGAGCACCACGGCAACGATGGTCTATGGCCACATCGAGACACTGGCAGAACGCATCGACCACTTGTTGGCGCTACGGGCGCTGCAGGACGATCGTCCTGCGGGCGCACCCGGCTTCCGCGCCTTCATCTGCTGGCCCATGCAACTCACCGGCACGGCGCTGGCACGCATGGCCGCAGAAGGCCGTCTGCCGGAAGGCATCTCCCTCCCCGGCGAACCCCGCCGCTGGCTCCCGGACGAAGAGTTCCTCCGCACCATCGCCATCGCACGCCTCGTCCTCGACAACGTCGATCACATCCAGGCCTCCTGGCTCACCGTCGGCCTCCCGACCGGCCTCCGCGCCCTCTCCGCCGGCGCCGACGACATGGGCTCCATCATGATCGAAGAGAACGTAGTTTCCTCCGCCGGCTCCCGTCACACCCTTGACGAGATGCCCGGCCAAACCGGGCATGACGGGCTTCCCGGGCAAGATGAGGGGTTTCGCGGGCAAGATGAGGGGCTTCGCGGGAATGACTACGGGGCCGGGTGCCCCGAGGACAATCCAGACGCTGGGGCACACACCACCGGGAAAGGATCGCTCGCCGACCCGGCTGGGGCGCACAGTTCGCTCGCCGACCCGGCCGGGGCCCGCAACCTGCGCGCCGCCATTATCTCTGCCGGTTTTACGCCCTGGTTGCGTGACCAGCAGTACAACGCCCGATAGGGCTACGTTTTTTATCCCACCAGGAAAAATTGCTTTTTTGTCGGGTTTCCTCGAAAAGACCATTGTATCTTTGCCGGAGCAAAGACAAGAAGCGATGGACCCTGTGATGAATGACCGCCCCCTAACTTTTGGAGAGAAAGAGAGACAGTGTGAATGGCATTTCCACGACATCGTCAATCGCTATGGCCAACTCTGGCACATCAGTACCCCGGGGAACCTCACGGAGACCCTTTTTGTCGAAGATGAAGATTTCCAGTTCGCCGTCTCGAACAGTGCGATCAGCGCCGCCGAAAGCGGACTGGCCATCTTCACCGACCAGATCATGGGCAATCATATCCATACACTGGGCGGAGGAACCAAATCCCAGTGCACCGACTATTTGGAACGCTTTACCTACCGTCTGGAAAAATATAATAGCCGCCGAGGACGATTCCTGAACCTCAGCCAATTCCGATGCGACAATCCGATAGAGATCACTACGCTCGACATGATACGCAACGAAATCGTCTATATTAACAGGAACGGCTATCTCGTCAATCCGTACCATACTCCTTTCTCCTATCCCTGGGGCAGCGGTTCCTGCTACTTCAATCATTCCATTCACGCCGATCAAGGGACACCTTATAAAGCCGTCCCGTTCAAAATCAAACGATTTCTATGTCATCGTCGCACCCTGGATATGCCAGCCGGTTATCGCTACGGGAACGGCATGATCCTTCCCGACAGCTACGCGCGTTATCAAGACGGAGAAAGATTGTTCCGGGATGCGCATCAGTATTTTTATCTGCTCACCCGCAACTATGAAGCCTACAGCGAAGAAGCGAAAAGGCTCGGCGACGCCATCCTTCTGACTGACGAGGAGATCTATCCCGTAGCCAAGATGCTGGCCTGGCGCGACCATAAAGTCAAGCAACCGTCCCTGCTCCCCTCCGAAGCCAAAATTGTCGTCGCCCGCACCCTCCGTTCCGACTACCACGCTACTCCCAACCAAATCCGCCGCGTCCTGGGGCTTCCCAAAGAAATCATCCAACAGCTCTTCCCTCCCCAAGAATAACCGCGGCAAGCAGAAAGGCCTCCTTTGCTCACCGACAGCTGCTTCTGAAGGCCGCCGTGAGCGGAGACGGCCGATTCGCTCACCGAAGGGCGTGAAAAAAGGCCGCCGTGAGCGGAGGGGGCCGATTCACTCACCGAATGGCGTGAAAAAAGGCCGCCGTGAGCGGAGACGGCCGATTCGCTCACCGAAGGGCATAAAAAAGGGCCGCCGTGTGCGGAGACGGCCGATTCACTCACCGAAGGGCGTGAAAAAAGGCCGCCGTGTGCGGAGACGGCCGATTCACTCACCGAAGGGCGTGAAAAAAGGCCGCCGTGTGCGGAGACGGCCGATTCACTCACCAGATAGGTGAGGAGATTTAGTAGAAGAAAATGATGCCAGAGTGGACTGGACTAGAGTGAGTTGGAGTGGAGTGGACTGGACTGAAGCGATTGGCGATGATTGACATTGGGGCGTGGCGTCCAAGCCGTCGACCTGCTGCTTTTACGAAAAATCGTGTGCGTGAATCACGCACACGATTTCTTATAAGTCGATTCAAATCGGCAAAATAGACACCCGCTACAGCTTGAAGGAGTCCTTCAGCTGGGTCGTCTTGTTCATGACCAGCTTTTCGGGGGTGGAGTCAGGATCTTTCTTAAAGTAGCCGACGCGTTCGAACTGGACGGCCAGGTCGCCTGGATCGTCGAGGAGCGCCGGTTCGGCCCAGCCGGTACGGACAATCAAGCTTTCCGGATTAAGGAAATCCTTGTAGTCCTTGTCGCAAGGAACCTGCGACATGTCGGCCAGCGTGAAGAGCCGGTCGTAGATGCGGCACTCGATCTCCTTGGCGAAAGCGGTCGAAACCCAGTGGATGGTACCCTTGACCGAACGCCATTGTCCGGATGCCGGATGCGTAGAAGGATCGTAGGTGCAGCGGAGTTCCACCACTTTGCCGGAGGCGTCTTTGATAACTTCCTCGCACTTGATGATGTAGGTGTATTTCAGACGCACTTCGCCGCCTGGCCGGAGCCGGAAGTATTTCTTGGGCGCGTCTTCCATGAAGTCGGCACGGTCGATAAGCAGTTCGCCCGTGAAGGGGACACGGCGCTTGGGACCGTCGGGGGCGGCGGGATTGAGCGGCGCTTCGAACCACTCCACCTTGCCTGGCTCCCAGTTGGTGAGAGTCACCTTGATCGGATCGTCGGAAACCACCATATAGCGGTTGCTGCGTTCGTTGAGATCCTGACGGACACACCATTCGAGCAGGCCGATGTCCATCAGCTGGTCGCGCTTCGAGACTCCGATCTTGTCGCAGAACATCTTCAGGGCTTCAGGGGTATAGCCGCGGCGGCGGACACCGCAGAGGGTCGGCATGCGCGGGTCATCCCAGCCCGACACAAAGCCTTTCTCCACTAGTTCCAGCAGTTTGCGCTTGCTCATCAGGGTATAGGTGAGGTTGAGCCGGGCGAATTCATACTGATGGGACGGGTAGATGCCCAGCGTCTCGATGAACCAGTCGTAGAGGGGGCGGTGGATGTCAAACTCCAGCGTGCAGATGGAGTGCGTGATATGCTCGATGGAGTCGCACTGGCCGTGGGTGTAGTCGTACATCGGGTAGATGCACCACTTGTCGCCGGTGCGGTGATGATGCGCGTGCTTGATGCGGTAGAGGATCGGGTCACGGAACATCATGTTGGGATGGGCCATGTCGATCTTGGCACGGAGCACTTTGGCGCCGTCGGGATACTTGCCGGCCTTCATCTCACGGAAGAGGCGGAGATTCTCCTCGACGGAGCGGTTGCGCCAGGGGCTGTCGGTACCGGGGGTTTCGACGGTGCCGCGGTTGGCACGCATCTCTTCGAGCGTCTGGTCATCGACATAGGCCAGGCCGCGCTCGATGAGTTGTTCTGCCCACGCATAAAGCTGGTCGAAGTAGTCGGAAGCATAGCGTTCCTCTGCCCACTGGAAGCCAAGCCACTTGATGTCCTCCTTGATGGCATCGACATACTCCACGTCTTCCTTGGTGGGATTGGTGTCGTCGTAACGGAGATTCGTCTTGCCGCCATATTTGAGGGCGAGTCCGAAGTTGATGCACAGGCTTTTGGCGTGGCCCAGGTGGAGATAGCCATTGGGCTCCGGCGGGAAACGGGTGATGATGGTGTCGAACTTGCCGGCTGCGAGGTCTGCCTCGATGATCTCTTCGAGGAAGTTGTTTTTCTTCTCTTCTTCCATACTTCAAGGTGTTTCAAGCCACAAATATATTAAAAATTCACTATCTTTATTGCTTAAAACCGAACCATCCCATGCTGAAATCCATGACTGGCTACGGCAAGGCGCAATGCCTGCTGGGCCCCGACAAATACCTGGTGGAAATCCGGTCTGTCAACGGAAAGAATGCCGACATCACCTTCAAAACCCAACTCATCCCCCGCGAACACGAAGTCGAGGTCCGCAAATACCTCACCGACCGGCTAAACCGCGGCAACATCGACTTGTTCATCACGGTCGAACGGGCGGAAGGCTCCGCGGCTAAGCAGATCAGCCGACCGACGCTCCTCGCCTACTACGACCAACTCAACGAAGCAGTCAAGAATACGACGCTGGCTTGCTGTGATCCGGATACCATGCTGCAGGCGATCCTGCGGCTGCCCGACGTACTGGAAACACGCAGCACGGAAATCTCGGATGCGGAATGGGAGACGCTCTATGCCGCCATCCGCGAAGCCGTCGCCGACCTGGATGCCTTCCGGAAGAAGGAGGGCGTCAGTCTGGAACGCGACGTCCTCGGGCAGGTCGACAAGATCGAATCGTACATCCCCGAAGTGGAGCGCTACGAGCGCGAACGCGTCCCGGCCATCCGGGAGCGCATCGAGGCCCGGCTCCGCGAGATCGCAACCCAGCCCGACGCCAACCGCCTCGAACAGGAGATGATCTTCTGGCTCGAGAAACTCGACATCAACGAGGAGAAGGTGCGGCTGCGCCAGCACTGCCGCTATTTCCGCGAGACCGTGGCGGAAGAGCCGCTCCCGGGCCGCAAGCTGGGGTTCATCGCCCAGGAGATGGGCCGCGAGATCAATACCCTCGGGTCGAAAGCCAACCACGCGGAGATCCAGAAATGGGTGGTCAAGATGAAAGACGAACTCGAAAAAATCAAAGAACAAACACTCAATATCCTCTAACCGTATGAAGAGAATCCTCACCGTGCTGGCGGCACTGCTCCCGCTGCTGGCCTTTGCGGCAGACCGCCAGGAGGCGCGCCTGCTCCGGTTCCCCGCCGTCGGCGGCGACAACATCGTTTTCAGCTACGCCGGCGACCTCTACCGTGTCGGCATCAACGGCGGCCAGGCCGTCAAGCTGACCTCCCACGTAGGCTACGAAGTATTCCCGCGCATCTCGCCGGACGGCAAGACCGTGGCCTTCACAGGCCAGTACGACGGCAATACCGAAGTGTACACCATTCCCGTGACGGGCGGCGAGCCTGTACGCGTGACCTATTCGGCGCTCGTGAGCCGTGACCTCATCGGCGAACGCATGGGCCCGAACAACATCGTCATGTGCTGGACACCCGACGGCAAACAGATTGTCTATCGCAGCAAGACCCACAACTTCAGCGGCCTGCGCGGACAGCTCTGCAAGGTCAACGCAGCCGGTGGTCCCGCCGAAGAGATTCCCACCTCCGAAGGCGGTTTCTGCAGCTACTCCCCGAACGGCAAGCAACTGGCCATGAACCGGATGTTCCGCGAATTCCGTACTTGGAAATACTACCGCGGCGGCCAGGCCGATGACATCTGGATCAATCAGGTCGGCACCTCGAAACTCGAGAAGATCACCGACAACGACGCTCAGGACATCTTCCCGATGTGGATCGGCGACGAGATCTATTATCTTTCCGACCGCGACCGGACGATGAACCTCTTCGTGTACAACACCCGCTCGAAGGAGACCCGCAAGGTCACCGACTTCAAGGAATATGACTGCAAGTTCCCCTCTTATTCCCAGGAATATGTCGTCTTTGAAAACGGCGGCTATATTTACAAGTACGACGTCAAGGCCGGCAAGTGCGAGAAAGTCACGATCTATCTTGACAACGACAACGTGTACGGCCGTCCCGAATACAAGAACGTGGGCAACCAGATGTTCGCCTACAGCCTTTCGCCCGACGGCGAACGCGTGCTGATCATCGCCCGCGGCGACCTCTTCTCCCTCCCCGCCCGCCGCGGTCCCGTGTACAATGTCACGGAAACGCCCGGCGGCCACGAGCGCGAAGGCGTCTGGAGCCCCGACGGCAAGAACATCGCCTGGTTCTCCGACAAGGACGGCGAATACCAGGTCTATGTAGCCCCTTCCGCCGACATGAAGAACGCCCGGAAGATGACCAACTTCAAGGATGGTTATCCGAGCGGCCTGCAGTGGGCGCCGGACGGGAAGACACTGTATTTCTCCACGCTGAAGCGTGAGCTCTATAGCCTCGACATCGAATCGGGCATCGCCAAGCCGATCATCACCGGCACCATCAGTGCCCCGCGCGGCTTCCGGATCTCGGCCGACGGCAACTGGGCTGTCTATACCATGGGTCTGGACAATGACATTTCCGCCATCTTCCTCTACGAAATGGCCACCGGCAAGTCCTATCAGGTTACTGACCGCTGGTGGGACGCCTCCAGCCCGCTCTTCTCGGAAGACGGCAAGTATCTCTTCTTCACCTCGTCGCGCGATTTCCGCTCGCAGTATTCCCGCGTGGAATGGAACGCTTCGTACAACGTGAACGACTATGTCTTCGTGATTCCGCTGGCCAAGGACACCCCCGACCCGACGGTCCTCACGAACGATGAATACGGCGTGAAGCCGGCCAAGCCGGAAGGACGTCCCGAAGGCAAGCCGGGAGACAAGCCTGCTCCGCAAAAGCCTGCTGCCGACAAGGATGCCAAGATGAAGGTCGATCTCGACGGCATCGGCCAGCGCGCCAGCGTCCTGCCGCTGCCGGCCGGCCGCTATCGCCTGATCCTGGCTGAAAACGACAAACTCTACTACAGTACGTTCGGCGGCATGATGCCGGGCGGCGCCGGCGGCGCCCGCGGCGGTGCAGCAGCCGTCAAGGTACTCGATTTGAAGACCCTCAAGAGCTCCGACGGGCCAAAGAACACGCCCGTGGCCTTCACGCCAGACCACAAGAAATGCCTGGTCCGCGAAGGCGGCAAATTCTATGTCACCGGCTTCGGCGGCCCGGCCAAACTCGACGAACCCGTGCCTACCTCCGAGATGGACATGCTCATCGACCACCAGGCCGAGTGGAAACAGATCTTCGACGAAAGCTGGCGCGTGACCCGCGACAACTTCTATGTGGAGAACATGCACGGACTCGACTGGAAAGCCATCCACGACAAGTATGCCGTAATGCTGCCCTATGTAAAACACCGTCACGACCTGACCTACCTTATCGGTGAAATGATCGGCGAACTGAACGTCGGCCACGCCTACATCACCTCGGGCGAAGTGCCGGAGATTCCGCGCATCGCCACCGGCATGCTGGGCGGCAAGTTCAGCAAGGACAGCAAGACGGGGGCTTTCCGGATCGACCATATTTACAAGGGCGCTTCCTGGGACAAGTCGCTGGTCTCTCCGCTTGACGGTCCGGGCATCAACGCCCAGGTCGGGCAGTACATCACCAACGTGAATGGCACACCCGCCTCGCAACTGACAGACATCTATCAGGCCCTGATCGGAAAAGTCGGCAAAACGGTCTCGCTGGAGATTGCCGAAAATGCCGCCGGGCGGAATGCCCGCACGGTTTACGTTAAACCGGTGGCCGAGGAAGGTCAGCTGGCTTACTACGAATGGGTACAGCGCAACATCGCCATCGTGGACAAAGCTTCGAACGGCGAGATCGGCTACATCCATATTCCGGATATGAGCACGGCCGGTCTGGACATGTTCACGAAGATGTTCTACAACCAGCTCGACAAGAAAGCGCTGATCATCGATGACCGCATGAACGGTGGCGGCAACGTCTCTCCGATGATTCTCGAGCGCCTGCAGCGTGAGGTGTACCGCATGACGATGTCCCGCCACGGCGGCAAGAACGAGACGGTACCGGCCCAGGCATTCTACGGCCCGAAGGTCTGCCTCATCGACAAGTACTCCTCCTCCGACGGCGACCTCTTCCCGTACGGCTTCCGCAAACTGGGTCTCGGCAAGCTCATCGGCAAGCGTTCGTGGGGCGGCATCGTGGGTATCTCCGGTTCCCGGGCCTATCTGGACGGCCAGGACATGCGCACCCCGTTCTTTACCTCCTACTCCACCGATGGTGAATGGATCATCGAAGGTCACGGCGTCGATCCGGACATTGATGTGGACATCAATCCGTTTGAAGACTACCAGGGCAAAGATGCCCAGCTTGAAAAGGCCGTCGAAGTGCTGAAAGCCGAACTGAAGAACTGGCCGGCCCTCCCGGGCACGCCCGCCGCTCCCGACAAGAGCAAGATCGGCTTGAATTAGCGTCATGCCCGGCTTGACCGGGCATCCGAAAGAACAACTTTACGATTATTTTGTTATCTTTAACGCAAAATATACTAATTCCATAAAAATCATTGCCTATGAAAAAGTACTTTGCAGAATGCATCGGAACGTTCGTCCTGACGTTCCTGGGCTGCGGGACCGCGATGTTCCTCGGCTGCAACACGCCGGCCGGCGTGGTCGGTACGGCCATTGCCTTCGGTCTTACCGTGGTCGCCATGGCCTACACCATCGGCGGTATCTCCGGTTGCCACATCAACCCGGCCATCACCTTCGGCGTTGCGCTTTCCGGCCGCATGCCTTGGAAAGATGCGGTCGGCTACTGGATCGGTCAGATCATCGGCGGTATCCTCGCCGGTGCCCTGTTGTTGGTCGTCTCCAAGGTGGTCGCCGCTCCGGATCTTACGGGCGGTCTGGGCACCAACGGTGTTGCCAATGCGGGAGGCCCTTGGGGCGCCTGCCTGGTCGAGTTCATCGCCACGTTCCTCTTCGTCTTCGTCGTGCTCGGCACGACCGACGCCAAGAAAGGTGCCGGCAACTTCGCGGGTCTGGCCATCGGTCTTACGCTGATTCTCATCCACCTGGTGTGCATCAACCTGACCGGTACTTCCGTGAACCCGGCCCGTTCCATCGGTCCGGCCCTGTTCGCCGGCGGAGAAGCCCTCAAGGTTGTCTGGGTATTCATCCTCGCCCCGATGGTCGGTGGCGCCTTCGCAGCCTGGGTCTGGAAAGCCCTCGCGAAATAATTCTGCCTGACATCAAAAACGGGAGCCCGCAAGGACTCCCGTTTTTTTTGTTTTGTCGGCTGACTTACATGCCCATGCCGCCGTCGACCAGGATGACTTGGCCGGAGACATAGGAGGCCAGGTCGGAAGCGAGGAAGGTGCAGACTTTGGCCACTTCGGCCGGCGTTCCGCCGCGACGCATCGGAATCTTGGACTCCCACTGCTTCAGGACATCGGGGCCCAGCTGCTGGGTCATGTCGGTCAGAATAAAACCAGGAGCGACCACGTTCGCACGCACGCCTTTCGGACCCAACTCAGCGGCAATCGATTTGGCCAGGCCGATCATGCCCGCCTTCGAAGCAGAGTAGTTGCACTGGCCGGCATTGCCGTGAACGCCGACGATGGAGCTGATGTTGATGATCGAACCGCCGCGCTGCCGCAGCATCACGGGCGAAACGGCGTGGATGAAGTTGAATGCACTCTTGAGGTTCACCGTCAGGACGGCATCCCACTGGGCCTCGGTCATGCGGAGCATGAGACCATCTTTGGTGATGCCGGCGTTGTTGACCAGGATGTCGATCCGGCCGAAAGCGTCCATGACCTGCTGCACGGCAGCGTGGGTCTGCTGGAAATCGGCGGCGTTGGAGGCGATGGCCAGCACGCGCACACCGAAAGCTTCGAGTTCTTGCCGGGTCTGCTGGCCGATCTCATCGATGACCAGGTCGGTAAAGGCGATATCGGCGCCTTCTTCTGCGAATTTGAGGGCGATCTGTTTGCCGATCCCTCTCGCCGCGCCCGTAATCAGCGCGACCTTTCCTTTCAATAGTTCCATAGTATAATGTATTTGTTTATATCATCTTTCATTCGGCCAGGCTTTCTCCTGTCTTTCATTGGCCATATCATTCGTCCGGGCCCCGCTGAACCATTATCGGGCATCTCTGTCTTCAGGTCTCCGCGTCCAGGAGGTACGCCCTTTTCACCATCGGTGGAGCAAAGTCATTCTCTTGCCATCCTCATATGAGCCCGATATTGAGGACGGAACAGGATTATTTGCTTTCTCATCCTCATTTCAGACCCCATTTGAGGACGAGACGATTGCGTCACGCCCGGCTTGACCGGACATCTCTGCGATTAAGTCATATTCATTGGCGCCGGTGAGGGTGACGTCGAGGAAGTGGCCGATCATGTCAGATGCCCGGTCAAGGCCGGGCATGACGGATTCCATACCGATGAGGATTTCGCCATCCACTTCGGGCGATTCGGTCTGGCTGCGGGCCACAAGGATGCCGTCGGTGAAGCTATCTACGAGAACGCGTTCACGGGTGCCGATGCGGGATTGGTTGCAGGCGAGGGAGATGCCGCTTTGGAGCTCCATCAGACGGTCGTAACGTTCCTGCTTTACTTCGGCGGGAATATCATCCTTGTAGTGCAGGGCGCCGTAGGTTCCTTCTTCTTCAGAATACGTGAAGGCGCCGAGCCGCTCAAAGCGGCATTCGCGGACAAAGTCGAGCAAGTCGCTGAATTCCGCCTCGCCTTCTCCGGGATGGCCTACAATCAGCGTCGTGCGCAGGACCACGCCGGGAACCAGCCGGCGCATCCGCGCCACAAGTTCCCGGGTCTGCCGGCCGTCGATGCCGCGCCGCATCATTTCCAGCACCCGGTCAGCGCTGTGCTGCAACGGGATGTCGATGTACGGGCAGATCTTCGGATTGTCTGCCATGATGTGCAGCACATCCTCGGGAAATCCGGTCGGATAGCTGTAATGCAAGCGGATCCATTGGATGCCGTCGATCTTCGATAGCTGATCCAAGAGCCGGGCCAGACAACGCTTCCCATAGCGGTCCAGCCCATAATAGGTCGTATCCTGGGCGATGACAATCAACTCCCGGACACCCTCTGCCGCCAATTGACGGGCTTCTTCCACCAGATCTTCGATGGGGACGCTGACGTGCGGTCCGCGGATGAGCGGAATGGCACAGTAGGCGCAGCTGCGATCGCAGCCTTCAGCAATCTTGAGATAGGCATAGTGCGAAGGAGTCGTGAGCACGCGGCCAATCGTATCGAAAGTCAGGACGCCCTGCCACTGGTCCACTTCCGGGATCTCGACGCGGAGTTCTTCCGGATAGCGTTGCGACAGACAGCCGAATACCGACAGTTTTTCGATCAGGCCGGCCTTTTTGGCTTCAGCTGCTTCGAGAATAGCGCCAATCGATTCTTCCTTGGCATCCTGAATGAAGCCGCAAGTGTTGATGACCACTTCATCGACGCCGGCGGAAGCCAGGTCGGCCGATTCAGGCACCAGTTCATAGCCCCGCTGCTGCAGCACGCGCATCAGATGCTCCGAGTCCACACGGTTCTTAGAGCACCCCATCGTCACCACCTGGATCCGTTTCACTCGGCTTTCTCCTCAGCGGGTTTCTCTTCTTCCGGCTCCTCGGCTTGCTCTTCTTCGTCCTCGACGAACTCGAGCGACGCATATTGACGGAGATTCTCGTACCAGTCGAGGATCTTCTTCATGTGGGACACGTAGAAACGATCTTCGTCGTAGTTCGGGATTACCTCGGCGAAAAAAGCCTTGATGGCCTTCGGATCGCTCTTCGGACTCATGGCCGGGCCCTGAGCCAGTTTCGTCGCCATGGCCGTGAGGACGTCGCGGAGGGCGACATCGGCTTCGTCAGTAAAAATCGAGATATCGGCAAGCGAACTCACCTTGGCCGCAGCGCCCAGCAGTTGACGCTGCTTCGTCGCCAGCGATTCGGCGATGATACCGTTACGCCCCTGTGCGACATAAGCAAACAGGCCGTGTTCTCCAGATACGGAGAGAATTTTCTTCAAATCAGTCTTTTCCATCTTCTTTTGTTCCTTTTCTATGATTTCCAGGACCGCAGGCAACAAGGCCTGCCGGTCGTCATTTTCCAATACATAATCGGCGCGGGCCGCCCGGTCGGCATCGCTCCATTGCGCGGCCATCCGCCGCCGGACCTGTGCCTCGTCCACACCATCGCGAACCAGAACACGGGCAATCCGGACTTCTTCCGGCGCCGTCACCGCCACCACGCTGTCATATAAGCGGTCGAAAGCCGGATTCTCCAGCAGGATGGCCGACTCAATGACCACAAGCGGACTGGACTGCTCCGCCTTCCAGGTCTCAAAATCGCGGATCACCGCGGGATGGACAATCGCTTCCAGCGAGGCAAGCAGCGCCGCATCCGCAAAAATCCGGCCGGCCAGGGCGGCCCGGTCCAGCCGGCCTCCGGCATCCAACACGTCAGACCCTACCAGATCGACCACAGCAGCCAACAGCTGCGGATCCCGGTCATACAGCTCCTTGGCTGCCCGGTCACAGTCGTACGCCGGGACGCCCAGGATATTGAATGTCCTGACTACGACAGACTTGCCGCTGCCGATACCTCCGGTGCAAAGCAGGACGCGCGGATTCATCGGGCTTCGACCAAAATGCATTCAATCAATTCGGGACGCAAGCGCCACGAATAGATATCCCGGTACGTCACCAGCCGCGGGATCACCTTCGTACTGCCCGCCCCGGCGAAATCGCGGTAATCGACCACCAGCGACAGGTCTTCCGGCACGATCCGTCCGCCTCGCGGCCGGAACGGCGCCCGAAAGACAACCTCTACCTGCGACGGCAACAGCATCATGGAATGACCTGCAGGCACATTGGTCGCCGTGACGGGGAGCGTCATCGTGGTTTCCACATATCGGTCCACCACCAGTTCATACCACACCTGTTCGGTGTCAATCCGGAGCCCGGATACGGGTTCCAGGCCCACATAGCCCTGCTGGGTCTTGTCGAGATTGGTCCGGCTGATGCTCCGCGTACGCACTTGTGTCAGGCGCTGCAGATCCTTGACCGGCCCATACACCAGCACGGAATCGGGCTTGAGCTGCACCGGGCCGACCTGCATATACTGCGGGCGGAAAGTCAGGTCAAGCGAAGCTTCCACGGGAACCTTCACATAAGCCTGCGGCGTAAAAATCAGGGTCAGCTGCTCCGTCTCGATAAAGTCGAGCGCGAACCGTTCTCCCAACTGCTCGTTAATCTTGTCCCGCACCTCCGAAACCGGAAGGATGAAAGTATCTTCCTGATCTTCTACCGGATAGAGGTGCTTGGCATCAATCGGCAATTCCAGGTCCATGGGCCTGCGTCCTGTCCCCCGTGCCTTGAGCAGATAGAATCCAGTGGCCTTGCCGTGGAGCAGCAGGGTCTCTTGGGCGACGGCCGCGGGAGCATAGCCCCGGAGGTTGGTTGTCACCCGCACGGTACAGGGCAACGTAGCGGAATACTCCAGCGTAAACGTGTGCATCGCCCACACAATGCAGGCGATGAGCAGGGAGGCCAGAAAGAGCCGGAGGTTTTTCATCAGGGACTAAGCCTGCTGCGCTTCGCTGAAATCTTTCACGAGCGAGGCCTTGTCGACTTTGATCTTGACGTCTTTGTCAATCTCGAGCATCACCTTGTTGTCATTGACTTCGAGGACGGTGCCATAGATGCCGCCGACGGTGACGACTTTGTCGCCTTTCTTGAGGCTGTCGCGGAAAGCGTTGAGTTCCTTCTGGCGTTTCTGCTGCGGACGGATCATGAAGAGCCACATCACCACGAAGATGAGGGCGAGCATCAGAAGCATCGTGAGGCCGCTGCCGCCGGCCTGGCCGGCACCCTGCGCCTGAAGGAGTGTAATCATAGAGAGATTCATTGCATTACTATGTTTTAAATTGTTTTTTCGTCATTCCCGGCTTGACCGGGAATCTCACTGTTCAAAGAGCCCGCGGCCCTGCTTGACGACTTCACCGCCGGCAATCTTTTCCTGAATGATGCGGTCGAGCATGCCATTGACGAAGATGCGGCTGTTGGGCGTACTGTAGTACTTGGAGATCTCGACATATTCGTTGATGGTCACCTTGACCGGAATGGTCGGAAAAACCACTGCCTCGGTGACACCCATCACGATCAGGGCGGCGTCCGTCAGGACCAGCCGGTCGGACTTCCAGTTGTCGAGATGCGATTCCATCAGTTTGAAATACTCGTCGTAGCGCAGGATCGACTCGGTGAGGAGGCGCAGTGCGAACTCCTTGTCGTCTTCCTTGAGGAAGGTGTTGGGATGGGTGATGCGCTTCTTGCGGCGCGTCTCCTCGATGCCGGCAATCACCGCATTGAGCGCATAAGCCACGTCATCGATCCAGAGGAGGGAGAGATCTTCGAGGATCGATTCGAGCTCCTCGTTGTCCTCGAACTCATCCTGGAAGATGCAGGAAAATAGCCGGCAGTCCTCCTCGAAGGAGTCCTCGCCGGAATTCATATAGTCCTGATAGTAGTCCTTGGTAATGATCGAGTTGTAGACGTGACGCACGAACGGTTCGTACTCGCCCCACACCAGTCCGCGCTTCTGGCAGATGCGCCCGAATTCCGGATCGTCGGCCAGCAGGGCGGCGAAACGGTTGCGCACGAACTTGTAGTTGGGATGCGCCTCGGCCTCGGTGGGATGGAATTTCCGCAGGCCGACGGCGATCTTCTCTTCGGCGACGGTCACCAGGAACGACGAGATGTTGAGCAGGAAATAATAGAGGTCCTTGACCTTGTCACAAGACTCGATGAGCGTTTTCTGCGCCGCATTGACATTGTCGGACTCCGAGCCCACGAATGCAAAGAGCGTCTTGAATGCCTTGATACGGATCAGTCGGCGGGATAGCATTTCAAAGTTTTCTGAATTTTTTACAAAGATAAGTGGTTTCGTTCAAAAATAAAATCTATCTTCGTACTATTGCTGATCCCCGCCGGGAATGACGTGGGCGTAATGATTGGTTCTGGCCATAACAAATAACAAATAACCAATAACCAATATATTGTGATTATTATTTGTAAAGTCGGGGTATTTTCTCTATTTTTGTCAAAAATCACAATATATTGGTATTATGAGACAGGGGAAAGTCTTTATCAATCGCATATTCGCGGGAACACTTACAGAATCGGACGAAGGCCTGTATTCCTTCGAATATGACGCTCAATACCTTGAACGCTCATCTGTACCGGTTTGCCTGGCCATGCCGGTCAGAAAAGAGAAATACGAGAGCCCCTCTCTCTTCCCATTTTTCAGCAATCTTCTTTCTGAAGGGAGCAACAGGATATACAAGTCACGCCTCAACGGAGTCGCATCCGATGACGAATTCGGTCTGTTGCTGAAAACGGCCAGTTATGATACAATCGGTTCTGTCACCATCGAACCTGTCGAACAATGAGAAACTTTACGAACAAAGAATTGAAGGAACTTTTCGATGGTCGCCGCGTGTCGTCGGTGCTGCCCTACGAAAACCTGGAGGCTGGTTCGGAGATGAACAAGCTGATAAAAGAAGGGAACGGCAGGCTTTCGATTTCAGGGGCTCAGGAAAAATATGCCGTCGTCGAAGAATCCGGGGCCCTGCGCCTTACCTATAAAAATGAACCCGGCCGGTTTATCATCAAGCCTGTCCCGACTGACAGACGTTTCATGCTTCCGGAAGATATGCCGGCCAATGAGTTGTTGACAATGGATATCGCCCGGGATGTCTTTCATCTTGACGTTGCGGCGCACGGTATCTGCTTTCTCGGAGATGGTTCCCCCGTATATATTACCAGGCGATTCGATTACAGGACCGATGGAGATAAATACGCGATGGAAGATCTTGCATCCGTTGCCGGGCTCAACGAGGCTTCATACGGGAAAGATTTCAAGTATACCGTCTTTAGCTATGAAGAATGTGCGGAACTGATCAATAGGTATTGCTCCGCACCGCAAGTAGACACGATTAAACTCTTTCGGTTGGTACTCTTTAATTTCTTGTTCGGCAACGCCGACGCCCACCTGAAGAATTTTTCCTTGATCGAGAAACGACGCGGCGAATATCACCTGGCTCCTGCCTATGACCTCCTGAACACACAACTCCATCTGGATTCACCCATTTTTGCTTTGGACAAAGGGCTTTTCAAAGAGGGAACCCCGATCAGGGATACAACACCGTTTGGCCGTCCCATGTTCTTGGCATTCGGAGAAAGGTTGAAAATAGCTCCAAAGACCCTTGTAAAAACCTTAGACTTGTTTTCGGGAAAGAGCGACGTCGTAGAAAACATGATCCGCGACAGTCTTATGTCGGACATGGCAAAAGAAACCTATTGGCAGCTATACAAATACAGACGTTCCACCCTGGTGGATTAAAGAGGATCGATGATGGAAGAATTAGGCTATTTATTAAAAAAACGCCGTCAGGAACTTGGGCTCTCACAAAAAGAGCTTGCCGATCTGGCGGAAGTGGGACTTAATACGATTGTCGCCATCGAACGCGGAAAAGGCAACCCTTCCCTCAAGGTATTGAACAGGCTGTTTGATACACTTGGCCTGGAAGTTTCTATTAAACCCCGACGCATTTATTGACCCGCAATGAACACGATTCGAAACTGTTTTGTCTGGGGACTACTTTTGGTCCTCCTGTCACTGGCCACCGGCTGCGGAAACCGGCAGACCGCTGCGGTACTCGACGACGTAGAAACCTATATCCAGGACCGGCCCGACAGCGCCCTGGCCGTGCTGCGGGCGATTGATACCACAACGTTGAACAGTCGCCGGCTACACGCCCAATATGCCCTGCTTCACGCCATGGCCCTCGACAAGAACTGGATTGACACCACCGACGTGAACGTGGTGATGCCGGCTGTGGCGTATTACGACCGCCGCCGTCCTGTCTCCCGCCGCGCCAAGCCCTATTATTACCTCGGCCGTATCCAATTCAACGGGGGTCACTACGACGAAGCGATCATTTCTTTCACTCGGGCCGGAGAATTTGCCGAAAACTTGGAGGATAATAGGTTCAAGGCACTGAATAACATAGCGCTTGCTAATACTTACACAGCGACTTCTGCCTATGAAGAATCTCAACATGCTTTGGTGGAGGCAGAAAAGTCAGGTAGGTTTTGCCAAGATTCCATGTTGTTGTATACAATCTTGTTTCGTGAAGCACAAACACTGGTCAACTTGAATCGTCATCAGGAAGCGGACAGTCTTTTTAGAGTACTGACACAAGAGAACAATCCTTTTGTCCAGCGCTTCCCCCAAGTCTTGGGCAGTTACGCCATGTTCTTGATAACGCCTCCCAATCAACAATTTGGACAAGCACGTGTATTGTTTGAAAAGGCAATTCAAAATAGGGGGAAACTGGAATCAGCACAATATTGGGGAATGTATGCCCAATGCTTGGCCAATACGGGAGATATCCAAAAGGCCGAAGAGATTGTGAATCAATTGGAGAACGGAAAACAAAGGGAGCATGTATCCACCTCTTATAGCAAAAGTTTCATTGCAGCCAGTAAAGGAGACTATAAAAGTGCCTATCTTTTATTGCAGGAGAATCATGAACGCCTGAACGAAGAGATGCAGAAACGCTTACAACAATCAACCATAAAATCACAACGAGATTATTATTTACTGCAAAGAGAGTCGCTAAAAAAGGAGAACCAATTAAGAAAAGGAATAAGTAGTCTACTTGTTCTTTTGGTCGTAGCTACGGTAACGGCTATTATTTTTATTGTACGACATTTCCGGGAGAGAGTTCAACAGCAAAACAGGGATTTGATGGAAACTGTTCGTGATATGATGGAACTACGGCAGGCTAATGACAACCTCATTTCTGATAAAGAAAAAGCTTTTACACAACAACTTTTACTAAGGCGAGATTTTTTTCTACTCAATCAGGAAAACTTCAAGGAGCTAAGCAATTTGTGCAATAGCTACTATAAAAACGAAGGTCGAGTATCTCAAGCCAGAGTTGTCTGTGGTGAGGTTCGAGGTTACATGAATAAACTAGGAATCGGGGAAAACCGCTATCCGGTACTTGAACAAAGAGTGAATGAGATATTTGATCGTATCATGGAACATTTCCGTATAGAGCACCCGAACCATAGAGAACAGTTTTTTCAGGCGGCCTGTTATCTGTTTGCCGGATTCAAGACGCGGACTATCGCCTTACTCCTCCATCTTGACGAAAAAGAGGTCTATCGGCTAAAATGGCGAATAAAAAGAGATGTTGAAAGCATAGAGTCTTCTCATCAGAAAGACTTCTTGACTCTTTTGAATGGATCGTAATAAGTTTCTTTGTTTTCGTTTTTTTGTAACTGGAGTTTTTTCTTTTGCAATCCTAAGAAATCGGCCCTAGAAGACATCCTAGGGCCGATTTCTTTTCTTGGAATGGGAGATTTATCAATATGCGGATAGTTCATTTTCCTGTTAATGAGGACTAACTTTGTATAAACAAAAACAGTTAAATCCAAAAAAATGCAACCGAACAAATTTTTATTTTTTGTGCTAACAGCCACAATGATGGTCATCTTCCCTATAATATCATTTGCTCAAAACAATGGCGAAGATGATGGAGAAGGCATTGACCTAAATTACGAGCAAAATGATCCTAACATAGGAGTCCGTACAGGCTTTTCTATACCTATAGAAGCCTTCTTTAGAGCTGAAACATCAGTCGTGGCTATTACTTTTTCTCTCAATCTGGGAGACATCACTATCCGCCTGAACAATCTGACCACTGGTGGTACGGTATCAACTGTCATAGATTCATCATACGGCGGTTGTATTCTTCCTGTCACTGGCGGCCCTGGCCTGTACTGTTTGGAGTTCCTGTTATCAGATGGAACTAGATATTATGGAAATTTTCTTATTCCTTAAACTCAAAAGCAATTAAACTCATGAAACAAGTAGTGAATATTCTGTTTTCTTGCTTGATGCTCTTAGTTGCATGTACTGAGATTGATGATCGTTCCAGCCAAGAGAACGCACCAGCAAAACCTTCTTACAACATTTCGCTTTCCGATATCAGCAAGATTGATTTCTCCCGAATGGTTACTCCTCAGACAAAGGCATCGGGAACATTAAACAAGGTGATCACTCCTATTGTTCAAGAGACTGATACACTTCTCTACGTTATTAATTATGGACAGAAAGAGGGTTGGGTGCTTGCACCAGGAGATAAACGTCTTCCAAGAATACTGGCTCTATCTGAAACAGGTTCCTTTGATTTGGAATCTGCTTCAGAAAACATCGGATTAATGACGTGGTTAGAAAAACAAAAGAGTTATATTAAGTATTTGAAAGCTCATCCGGATTATGTTCCAGACCAAACGGTTCTTCTCCAATGGGATCCAAGTCTCCTTCAAACCAAAGGAGGTGGAGAAGATGACCATGAAGGAGAATGGCTGCAGTTGGTTTATACGATGATAGGGCCGCAAACGCGTTATTATGTAGACCATTTAATGGATACACAGTGGGGACAGGGAAATCCGTGGAATACTTGTGTGCCTTTTGATGGCAACGGGCACCGTTGTCAGACAGGCACTGGGGTGACGGCATTGGCACAATTGTCATACTATCGGAGAAAGCCACAGACAGCTTATGCATATGGCACTTGTTCCAACAACTATAATCAAACCTCCGACTTGCAGTTGTTCAACGCGTCGTCCTCCGTATGGAATACGATGGCTCTTGACAGCAATTCCGGAACGACAGCCGGATATCAGGCCGTTGCCGCCCTGATGGCAGGAATAGGAGCCTCAACAAGTACGTATTTGCCCAACAAAACTGTAACGTCAGCCACATCTGGAAGTAATTATCTGTCAAGCGTAGGCATATCTATGTATTTGAATACGTTTGATAATGATATGGTCCTGTCCAACATCTTGAATGACGATCCAGTGCTGTTGGTCATGACGGATAATAACAATGATACACAATATGCAGTTATCGATGGCATACAGGTACTGGCTGAAAATACAACCTACTATTATCAGTGGATGCCTATCGGAACATTTCCTCCTGTGGAACCGGAATACCCTGACTTGGATCACCCTGAGCTATATGTGATTTCAGTGAATTGGGGCGATAATGTGGCCTATTTTCATCGAATTAATTGGGGGTTTGATGGTCTGTATGACAATGCGTGGTATTGGCATGGAAATAGCTATCCTTATTGGGACGGTTTGAATACGCCTTCCTTTGCTTTTTATTGATAATAATCTTCTCAGGACAACTAACCCCTCATGAGTCAAAAGGTCTGTCAAATCGCGCTGTTTCTGCTGGTGACGCTGGTAGTCGTGGCTTGTTATGAGCCAGTGGATCTAGCCTCCTCAGAGGACCTCAATGTGCCGAGTGTCTATTGCATCCTCAGTCCGGCCGATACGCTGTATCTGGAATTGAGGGCGGTTTCCCGGATTGGAGAGCGCCCGGATGGGAGGGGAATCAACAACGCTGTCATCACGCTTTCGGAATATGTGGAAACGAAGGACGGTACGGTGAATCCGTACCGGAGTTCTTCTTTTCAGCCGGTAGGGGACGGGCTTTATCGAATAGTCTTCCCCGGAACGTACAATCATATCAAATCGGGAACGATTTGC
>JAEEGK010000304.1_pt1 | contig 123491 bp, 103 predicted proteins | sample 8958771 | NCBI WGS metagenome assembly JAEEGK01 (sample SAMN16246547, study PRJNA631951) | gut metagenome | biome: gut microbiome; feature: rumen; material: SC-attached | host: Bos | place: Iran: Karaj | collected 2018-10 | reverse complement strand
TATTGGCCACACAATTCCAACCGGAATAAACATTGCGATATTTCCGATTATGTTTATCTGCCAACCATCATAAAAGTCGTTTAAAAAAGTAAAAGGCTTAAGGTTCATCCGGAAAGGAAAAATCTTTGAAGCATCAAATACTAAGGTTCCCAGGTGTCCGTCTACAAGGTGAAGCGGAAGAAAAACCATTCTTGCAATAACCACTATGCAGATATAGACAAGGATGAGCTGTAGCTCCCTTAAGATATTAAATTCTTTCTTCAAAAGAAAGACGGAAAATCTGGTAATAATCCAGCATAATGTAATGAATCCTACAATCATCAGAATGTTTATTTCCAGCATGTCTACACTCCTTTTAATATGTCACACTTGAGCCAAGTGAGATTATACTATACTATATTATAAAATGGTCAGAAGTCAATGACGATTGGAGAGAATCATGTATTATCATGCGTCACAAGTCTGAAAAGAAAAAGCTATGGATAGCTCAGTTATAGTGTAAACAAATTGAAGGAGAATTATTGAATGAAAACAGTTGTATTACTTTACGAAACTTGTTGCATTTATGAAATAGTTATTTCTAATTATTTCTTGCAATGCACCGGTCATGAAATAGTTTTTGCCACATTGGACGGAAAGCCTGTTACCGCTTGTGAAAAGTTTTCATTGAATGCAACGTGCGCATTAAAGGAAATTGATCCAAAAGATGTAGAACTATTATTGGTTCCGGGAGGGGATATTTCATCGATTGCTAATGAAGAGGTATATTCATTTATACGTGCTGTTGTGAACAATAAGCAACTAGTTGCAGGTATTTGCAATGGTGTAGATGAACTGGATAACGCAGGAATCCTCGAAGGAATCGAGTCAACTCATTCAGTTAAAGAAGCATTGGTAGTTGGAGAGCATGTGATTACCGCTAGGGCAAACATGTATGTAGATATGGCTATAGCTATTGGTAGAAAGATGAATCTCTTTACAGATGAGGCAGATTTACAGGAGACAATCGATTTTTGGAAACTTCATAAGTCTATTTGAGGTGGCAGTATGCTACAAGTAAAGAATTTAACTATAACGCACAGAAAAGACCTTCGAATAATAATTGATAAGTTAAATATGACTTTAAATGACGGAGATAAAGCCGTAATCATCGGTGAAGAGGGGAATGGAAAGTCAACACTTCTTAAATGGATTTTTGATCCAAGCCTTACTAAGGATTATGCTGAATGTGATGGGGAAAGGATAGTAGGTAATGAAGTGCTTGGATACTTGCACCAAGAACTTCCTGATTCGGATAAAAAGAAAACGTTGTATGAATACTTTTCAGAAAGTGAATTCTTTTATGAAGAAACCCCTAAAGAATTGTCGGAGTTAGCGTCAGAGTTTAAGGTGCCTACAGATTTCTTTTATAGTGATCAAATGATGGAGAGCCTTTCAGGCGGTGAAAAGGTAAAAGCACAACTTTTAAGACTGTTTATAAACAAGCCGACAGTGCTTCTTTTAGACGAACCATCCAACGATATTGATATAGATACATTAAAGTTTCTTGAAAAGATTATCAATGAGTGGAAGCATATTGTATTGTTTATATCACATGACGAGACGCTTATTGAAAATACTGCAAATATGATAATCCATATTGAGCAAATAAAAAGAAAAACGGAAAGCAGAATAACTGTTGTAAAAGATACTTACAGAAATTATATAGAGAACAGAGATAAGTCATTTGAAAGCCAGGAAAAGCAAGCGATTAATGACAGGAAAGAAAAGAAACTAAGAGACGAAAAATATAATCGTGTCTACAATAGCGTGGAACATGCGCTTTCAACTGTCTCAAGGCAGGCGCCTTCGGTTGGTAAAAATCTAAAAGATAAAATGCATACCATAAAGGCCATGGGTAAAAGGTTTGAAAAAGAAGATGAAAACATGACTCAGATGCCTGAAAAAGAGGAGGCCATTTTCTTTAAGCTAGGCTCCGATGAGGCGCGGATTCCTGCAGGAAAGACAGTGATTGAATTTAAACTTGATAAACTTTTGACGCCTGATGGATCAAGGATTCTATCAAAGGATATTTTTCTTAGAGTCAAAGGCCCTGAAAAAATCTGTATTATTGGAACTAATGGTGCAGGAAAGACCACTTTGTTAAAAGAAATTGTAAAGGACTTGTCTTCAAGTAATGGCATAAAGGTAAATTATATGCCTCAAAACTATGAAGAACTTTTAAACCTTGATGTTAATCCGGTGGAGTTTTTAGACAGTACAGGAGATAAGGCGATACGCACTAAAATTAGAACATATCTTGGATCACTTAAATATACGGCTGATGAAATGGAGCATCCCATTCGTGAACTATCGGGAGGTCAGAAAGCAAAAGTACTCCTTTTAAAAATGAGTCTTTCTGATGCCAATGTACTTATACTGGATGAGCCCACAAGAAATTTTTCGCCGCTTTCAGGTCCTGTCATTAGAAAAATGATTTCATCATTTCCGGGAGCAGTTATCAGCATCTCACATGACAGAAAGTATATAGATGAGGTATGCACAAGGGTATACAGATTAACAGAAGATGGGCTGGTTTAGAGTTCACTTTCAAAGAAAGAAATCATTCTGTTTACATTGTCATCCGAGTGTTCAACTTCTCTGGAATATAGGTAGATTGTGGATTCTAAACTTGAATTTGTTGCTTTATAAATCATTTCTATAAAGCGTACACTCTGAACGGCAATCATGGCCCTTGCGTAGATTTGTCCATCATAGATTGCACCGCAAAAATATGTAAATAAAAGCGATTTTAATATCTTTTCTAAATTAATCTCAAGGTTATTTAAGGCATCCCGAGTGTTAAATACTTCGGGGTGCTTTTTAAAATATGCTTTTGTGTCTTTGATTGAATCTGTCCATGATTCTTCTAAAGATTCCATATCGATTAAAACATCAAGGCTTTTAAGACAATATTCATAGCCTCCAAAGATACCTGCAGCGATTTCATCAGGATCTTCATCTAAAGAAACAGGTTCAGACACGGCATTCCCCATTTCAAGAATTTCGCCTTCGTCATAAAGTGACTGCAATTTATATGCATGTAATGCGATTTTTTGCATGCGTGTTTCTAAGGGTAAATTCTTATCAGACGTGATTTCAATCATCTTTTCCCTTGCATATTCAAGGGCATCAAAAATAAGAAGATCGAAATCTTCAAATTCATCAGGATCATCGGTTTCTTCGGTCTCGGACTCATCCCATCCAAACTCATAGCCTTTTGAAAGAACCATCCTTACAACCTCGGGGCAGGATAGGGACAAAGAGTATTCTCTTAAGTCCAAAAACTCTTCGGTATGCCTTGGGTACAATCTGCATGTATCGCATAGATAGCCTTCTCCCAAGGTGGATTGTAAATCGCAAAGGCCGTTTTCATTTAACATTGAGCATCGTGTATTATGCTGTACAAAGGCACTTTCTTTATAATCAACACCTTCTTCTAAACGTTTCCTAAAATCGCCTTTGGTTTCTTTGTACCTTTTAAGGCTGATTTCATCTATCATTATCTGCCAGCCGATGCAACAGCTTTTGGGGCATTTATCCGCTATACATTTAAAATTATCAAAATCCTTTTGTTTTCTAACTATCATATTCATTCCCTATTTAAATTGTGGCGCCATCTTATAACGGCTACACCGATAATTATCACATAACCTATAATGCTAAGCAAAACCGGCACTTCAGAAAAGAAAATAAATCCAAGTAAAGCTGCAAAGATTACCTGTGTGTAGTCAAAAACGGAAATTTCTTTTGCAGGTGCATATTTGTAAGCGGTTGTTATTGAAAACTGTCCGAGAGAAGCAAAAGCTCCTGCCAAAAAGAGATAAATCCATTGAAGAGGAGTCATTGGAACATAATTAATCAAAAAGAAGGGGAGTGTAACAATGCTTGAAAACAGTGAAAATGCAAACACAATAATCGGAGCCTTTACACCGCTTTTTCCAAGTCTTCTTACAAAGGTATACCCCATGCCGGCGCCAAGGCCTCCTAAAAGCCCCATTAGAGCCGGGAAGATTTGAGTGTTTGCTCCCGTAGGCCTTATGATAAATATGGCGCCTATAAAGGCAGTAACAGTGCACGCAATATCAAATTTAGAAGGGATTTCTTTTAAAATGAATATGGACATTATTATTGCAAAGAAAGGGGAGAGCTTATTAAGCATGTTTGCATCGGCTATTCCCAGTCTGTCAATGGCATAAAAGTTTGTGACTAACCCTACGGTTCCGCAAAAAGAGCGAAGAAAGATATCTATGTAGTTTCTTTTTGGAATTATAAATTCTGTCTTATTCTTTATAAGGGCGCCACTTGCGATAAAAAGTGCAACGATGTTTCTAAAGAAAGCTTTTTGCATTGTGGGTAAATCGCCTGAAATCCTAACAAAGAAAGCCATCAAAGAAAAGCCAAGTGCGGCTAAAAGTATAAAGAGTATTCCTTTTATTTTGTTGTTTTTTTCTTGGTTCATATGGTTATTATCCTAAATATATTAAGAAGTCATTTATTATTATCTAATATTGATTTTGAAAGTCAATGTTTCAATGGATTTTATGGATGAAATTGAGTAAAATAAATTAATTGATGTTTAGGAGGGCTTAAATGAGACCTATTTTAAAGAATAAGATTTATCTTTATTTAACGGAATTTTTTGCAGGAATGTCCGTTATGGCGGTTGAGCTTGGCGCAAGCAGATTGTTGGCTCCTTACTTTAGCTCATCTCAGATAGTATGGACAATAATTATCGGCACTATTATGATTGCCATGGCTTTGGGAAACTTGTACGGCGGTAAAACTGCAGATAAGAATCCTAATCCCGATAAGTTATACGGAAGAATCATTATTGCGGCCATTTGGATAGCGGCAATTCCTGCAGTTGGAAAATACATTATTTTGGCAATTTCTGCTTTGTTTATTTTTTCTGTAAACTCTAACTTCCTAATCATTGCAGGTTTTGTCACCTGTATGGTGGTTTTTGTGTTCCCCTTATTTTTGCTTGGAACGGTAACGCCTTCTTTAGTAAAGTTTACTGTTGATAGCTTAGATGACAGCGGAAGTATAGTGGGAAAGCTTAATGCTTTTAATACAATCGGAAGTATCATAGGTACTTTTGTCCCCACATTTATAAGCATCCCTGCCGTTGGAACCTTCATCACGTTTTTAATTTTTGCAGGTATTTTACTTTTATTAAGCCTCGTCTATTTTGTAAGCTCTAAGCTAAATTTTATAAAGGCCAAGAAGGTTCCTGTTAGTATAGTTCTCTTTATTGTCTGCATAATTCTTGGCCATAACAATAGCTTTGCATTTTGGCAGACAGACCTTACATATGAAGGCGAATCTATATACAACTATTTACAGGTTTATGAGGATAGCAGGCACGTGGTGCTATCTACAAACGTTTTATACGGCACGCAGTCTGTTTATATAAAAGAAAAAGGCCCCACAGGCTATTATTACGATCATGCCATGGCGGCTGTTTATATGGGTGAAGACGAAGATGCATCTACGCCCACAAAGATTTTGATCCTAGGAAACGGTTCAGGCACTTACGCCACTCAATGTAAAAGATACTTTGAAAACGTTGATATTACGGGAGTTGAAATAGACAGTAAGATTACTGATTTGGCGCATGAATACTTTAATCTTCCGGAAGATGTCCCCGTAATAGAATATGACGGAAGAGCATATCTAAACGCTTCGAAAGATAAGTACGATGTTATAATGGTGGATGCTTATCAAGACATCACAATTCCTTTTCAAATGTCAAGCGTTGAGTTCTTTACTTTGGTTAAAGAACACTTAACCGATAACGGAGTCATGGTCGTTAACCTAAACATGCGAAGCGATGAAAAAGAAAACATTAATTACTATATTTGTGACACAATAGGAAGTGTTTTCCCTTATGTAGAAACTTCCGATGTTCAGGGAAATACAAACAGGATTTTGTTTGCAAGTATGCATGAAAACATGGAGCAAAAATTAAAGGATGGTATGTCAAAAGAAACCGATGAGGATTTGCGTTACATGATGTCAAAGGTAAACGATAACCTAACAACCTATCATCCCGGTAATTTGATTCTGACGGATGATAAAGCTCCGGTTGAACTTCTTGGAATGAAAATTATTGATAGCCTGATTGCCGAAGAGGTTTCTTTTTACAAAGAAATTTATAAAAAAGAAGGCTTAAAGGGCTTACTTAACGAGTTTTAATATAATGATTCCGAAATTCTATACAAGAATTTCGGAATTTTTATTTTTTTGCGCACATTTAAGGTATGATATACGTAATACATTATGAAAGGAGGTTTTACCCGGGGTGTTAGATTTACGCGACCACTATGATAAGATTTACAGATTTTGCTTTTATAAGTTATTCGACAAAGACTTGGCCGAAGATATAACACAAGAAACCTTCTTAAAATACCTTGAACATTATGATTTTTCTTCCAAAACGGAGACTCTTAAATACTTATACACTATAGCCGGCAACCTTTGTATTGATGAGTTTAGAAAGAAAAAGCCTGAAAGTGAAGAAAACATACCTGAATTAATCTTCGAAGATAATACGGTAGAGAAAATGAGCATAAGAAATGCTATTTTAAGGCTCTCTGGCGACGAACGGGAACTCTTGCTTTTAAGATATGCAAATGAAGTAAACGTAAATGTGATAGCAAAGATAAAGAATATTTCAAGGTTTTCGGTCAGAAGAAAGCTTCTTTTGGCAAAGAAACATTTAGAGGAAGAATTAAGAAAGGAGGATGCATATGAATAGGTTTGAAAGAGGAATTAAAGAAAGCTTTTCGGTTCCAAACCCCATTAAGAAAGAAGAGTTTATTAAAAAGTTTCCAAAACCTGAAATGTCACTTTCAAAGTTTGTGATATCTCAGATTCCATATGTTAGTAAAGTAACTTGGGCTTTGACAATCTTAATGTTTATATCAGTATTTTTGGCCCCTCGCATCTTAGGCGTCAAAGTTACTTGGTTTATATCAGGCCTTACACCGCTAATGGCGCTATTGGCAGTTTCTGAAAGCAGCAGGTCACAAAAATACAATATGGCTCAGCTTGAAGCTTCAACAAGATTTTCATTAAGAAGCTTACTGCTTGCACGAATGCTGTTACTTGGAATTGTTAGCTTTGTATTAATCATAGTAAGTGTGCCCCTTGGCACTTTTTATGGCTCGTTTCGCGTTTTTGAAACCTCCCTTTATGTCATCACTCCCTTTTTATTATCCGCCTCAATCGGCCTTTATATCGTAAGAAGCATTAAAGGAAACAATGGGTTTTACATGGTTAGTGCAATTTCTTTATTCATTAGCTTGATAATGTTTATGGGAGATAAATACTTTGGATTTTTGTTCTTAAGCGTAGGAGTAAAATACTGGCTTATGCTTTTTATGCTTTTACTGGTACTTACAATTGTTGAATCAAAGAAATTACTTAATAATACGGAGGATATGACATGGAGCTTGTAATCGACAGACTCTCAAAACAATATGGATCTAAGATTGCTGTTGATAGAATAAGCGCAAAACTTGGGAAAGGGGTTTACGGCCTTTTAGGTGCAAACGGTGCCGGAAAGACAACTCTAATGAGAATGATTTGCGGAATACTTAAGCCCACAAGCGGAAGCGTTTCTTTTGACGGAATAGATTCGGAAGAAGAAGACTTTAGAGCAATTCTAGGCTATCTACCTCAGGATTTTGGCTATTATCCGGATTTTAACGCATACGACTTTCTTTTTTATTTATCTTCACTTAAGGCAATTCCTAAAAAAGAAGCCAAAGCAAAGATAAACGAGCTTTTGGAGGTTGTAGGGTTAAGAGAGGTGGCAAAAAAGAAGATTAAAACCTATTCCGGCGGCATGAAGCAGCGCTTGGGAATAGCCCAGGCTCTTTTAAACGACCCAAAGCTTTTGATTTTGGATGAGCCTACAGCAGGCCTTGACCCTAAAGAAAGAGTGAGATTCAGAAATTTAATTGAAAAACTCGGTAAGGATTGTATCGTGTTACTTTCCACCCACATCGTTTCTGACATAGAGCATATTTCTGACGAAGTTTTGATTATGAAAGACGGAAGCTTTATTTTTCAGGGAAAGTGGAATGATAAAGAATCTAGCTTAGAGGATTTCTATCTTAGCCAATTTGAGGAGGGAGAAGATAGTGAATAACATAGGAACTCTTTATAGATATGAGATTAAAAAGATAGTTGGGAAGAAACTGTTTTGGATAATGTCTGCATTGTTGTTTCTTCTTGCAGTTTTTACGCCTTTTTCAAATCTGGTGGGAAGCTATTATGAGTCAGGTGAAAAAATAGCATCAAATCTTTCTTTTTATAAGGAAGAACAGGCAGGGAAGATGGCTTTGTCTGGAAGAGCACTTGACGATGAGCTTTTTAATGAAGCAATTACTGCTTACAGTAAGGTTCCCGACGTGTTTAATTACTCAAGCACCGAAGAGTACAGAAAATATGCCCTTGCCTACAATGAAGTTTATGGATTTATAAGGACATCCACAGGATTAAAATTTGAAGATATTAAAAACTGGGACCATGATGCGACGTATGTTTATGAAAAGCGAAAAGAAAACATTTACCTATACTTGGAAGACAGTTTCCTTACAGATAATGAAATAAAGTTTTGGAAGGATAATTATGAAAAGTTAGATAAGCCTTTTACATATTATTATCACGATGCATATCAGATTCTTTTAGACTCCTTTCAGACAATTTCGATTATTCTTTTTGCCTTCGTTTCCATAGTTTTATCAGGGGTATTTGCTAACGAAAGGCAACTTAAGACAGAGCCTATTATTTTAGCAAGTAAAAAAGGGAAAAAAGAAACCTTTATGGCAAAGATACTGGCAGGTATTACAGTTAGCGTATCAGTTTCTTTAATCCTTTCGATTATACTGTTTTCTTTATGCCTAGGATATTACACACCTGAAGGATTTGACTATTCCTTAACTGTGTATTTTAATGCGGCAACTTACGATATTTCCATCGGTGAAGCCTGCATCATTGCATATTTGATTATGCAGATAGCACTTGTTCTTTTCTCCATATTTGTTATGACTTTGTCTGAGGTTTTAAAAAATTCAGTTGCAGCCCTTTCTGTTTCCATGCTGCTTGTGATTTTGGGAGGTATGATTTCAATTCCCCAAAGCTTTAGAGCTATCGGTCAGATTTGGGACTGGCTTCCGGTAAGCTACTTGGCAATATGGAATATGTTCGACGAAAGAACCTTCCCGATTTTTGGAAAGTGTATATTATCGTGGCAAATAGTCCCGATTATCTATATTTTCTTATCTTTAATTCTTTATATGATTGCTAAATACAAATATAAAAAAGTAAGTGTAGAATGAGATTTAAGGAGCTAATAATTTAGCTCCTTTTTTCTTTTTATACATAGTATTTTAAAACTTCACATGATAAAATCTCTTTGTCAAACTTTATATCAATGCTAAAAATACTTTCTTCGGAGATTGAGTTTATGGGAAAAGGTACAAAGAAAAAGAAAACAGGTTTAGTAGTATTACTTATAGTGTCGCTTTCTATAATGGCTATATTAATAGTGGCTAGCGCAGCCAAGAAATTTGCCATAAAAGTGGCAGAGGAATTCGATTCATACACTCAGTCCGATGAATTTGAAAAGGCTTTAAATTCAAAGCCGGGAAGCGATACGGAAGCTACAATCGATTATCCTGATTCTGAGTTTGAAGGATGCTTTTTCTATGATTCTTTAAATGAAGAAGACAGGGAAGTATATGAAATCTACTACGACCTTGTTAAACACAAGGATGAAGCAGATTATGAAAGAATAATTACTCTTGATGCAGACTCTTATGAAGATAGATTAGAGGAAATCGAGCTTATTTATTATGCAATGCTTGAAGACCATCCCGAGTATTTCTTTTTAGAGGATGATGCAGAGAGCGATTACAGCATTCAGTACAGCACCTTAGGAAGAACCGCCTTAGTGTATTTGTCCCTAAATTCCGGAGACCATTCTGTTGAAAACATTCAGACAGAAAAGTTTAATGCAGCCGTAAATGCTTTCTTTAGCGATATCGATTTAACAAGGTCGCAGCTTGAAATAGAGTTACAGATTCATGATAAGTTAAATGCCCTTGTAACTTACGATCATGAAGCGGTAGAAAACATTGAAGAAGCAAATCTTGCCCACACAGCTTACGGGGCTTTGGTTGAAAACTCAAAGGGAGAGCCCAATATGGCTGTTTGCGATGGGTATGCCAGAGCATATTATTATCTTTTAAAGAAAGCGGGAATCTATTCGACAATTGTATTTGGCGAAGCCGATGATTCAAGTGAATTAAGAGTTAAAGATTTGGGCCATGCTTGGAATCTTGTAAGACTTGACGGAGAGTGGTATGAGGTTGACTGCTGCTGGGACGATTACGATTATTCATTAATGGATTCTTCATACTTTACCGCAGTTTCAAACACTCAGCCTCAGTACTTTTACACAAATCACTATTTCTTTAACAGAACTACTAGTGATTTAAAAGATATGCCGGAAACCGAGTATACGAATTTTAAAATCTATGGATATGAAGATTGGAACGCCTGGTACAGAAGCTATCACACAAGAATCTTTCCTTTAAATGATGAAACTGCAACCATAGACAGGTATTTAAATTCATTTCTTCCTGAAGCAACAGGCACTAAGTATGGCTTATTCTATCTTCCCGGTGAACTTGTTCCTTTGGATAATGACTATGTAGATCCTTTCTTTGTGGAAATGGACCAAAAGAAAAGTGAGCTTGACAGTGTAAAGAATCAAATTGCAGCTTCCGAATCGGAACTCCAGAATATGAGTGCAAGGCTTGATGAGCTTGCAAACACTTACAGTCAGACAGGCGATGAAAGCTATATTGATTCCTATAATGCGCTTTTGGATGAATACAATCAAAAGTACAATGATTATACAAATCTAATAAATAACTATAATGTTATGGTTGATAATTATAACAGTAAATATGCTAATTAATTAAAAGGCCGTATAGGGTTTCCTATAACGGCCCCTTTTATGTGATTTTTATAAAATAATGCTTTATCACGATAGTCAATATACTTAACTTATGTAATAATATCTTAGAATAAATTAAATTCGGGGTGCTGCGCATGAAGATGCTTTTAAAGCTAAGTAAAGAAGCCATAAGATACAAATCGCTTTATATAATAGCGATTCTTTCTACGTTAATGCTGACAGTCATTAATTTGGCGGCTCCCAAGGCTCTTTCAAAAATGACCGGCATTGTAAGTGAAGGCGTTACTAAAGAAGGAATGTCTCAAATTGTGGTGCTTACCTTTATTATTGCAGGTCTTTATCTTTTAAGGGTTTTATTTAGATTCTTAAGCAATTATCTTGCTCATAAAGCTGCATGGAATCTGGTTGGCGATCTTCGCACAAAGACCTACGATAAATTAGAGCACATGCACATCGGTTACTTTCATGACAAGCAAACCGGTGATTTGATGAGCAGAATTGTTAACGATACAAGAGATTTCGAGCTTCTTTATGCTCATATGATACCTGAGAGCATCACTAATATAGTGACCTTTGCAGGTGTTTTAATAATGCTTTTAACGATTAATGTAAAGCTTGCGCTCATTACCTGCGCGCCTTTACCTTTAATCTTCTTATCGGGAATTATCTTTTCAAAAAAGGTACGCCCCTTCTTTAAAATATCCCAAAAGAAAATGGGTGAATTAAGCGGAAAGCTTCAGGACAATCTTTCCGGTATTCATGAAATCCAATCCTTTGGAAGAGAAGAATATGAAACAGAAAAAGTGGATGAAAGCAATTTTTCCCACATTAAGGCTATGCTTACAGCCCTTAAATTCAGCGCTATTTTCCATCCCAGTGTAGAATTTATTTCTTCTCTCGGAACAGTTTTGGTGGTTGCCTTTGGCGGTTTGCTTGCTTATAAAGAGGGCTTAAAGGTAGAAGATATAGTTGCCTTTCTTTTATACTTAAGCCTTTTCTATGCGCCTGTTACGGGACTTGCTAACCTTCTTGAATCAATGCAGCAATCACTTGCGGGAGCAGAGCGTGTAATGGCGGTTCTTGATGCTCCTTGCGAAATCGTTGATAAAAAGAACGCGGTTTCTTTAAAATACGTTAAGGGTGAAATTGAATTTAAAAATGTAAGCTTTTCTTATGAAGAGGGAATCCCGGTACTTGATAATGTTTCTTTTGATTGTAAGCCCGGTAAAATGCTTGCTTTGGTTGGCCCCACAGGTGTTGGTAAAACGACCCTTACACAGCTTATTTCAAGGTTTTATGAGCCAACAAACGGAGAGATTTTAATTGACGGTAAAAACATCAATGATGTAACAATAGAAAGCTTAAGGCAAAACATTTCGCCTGTTTTACAGGATACATTTTTATTTAACGGAACAATTGCGGAAAACATCGGATACGCATATCCTGAAGCAACTTTAGACGAGATAAAGGAAGCTGCAAGGATTGCAAACATTCATGAAGATATATTGGCTATGCCTAAGGGCTATGATACAGTGGTCGGGGAAAGAGGTTTAAGGCTTTCGGGAGGCCAAAAGCAAAGAGTTTCAATTGCAAGAGCAATCCTTAGAAAGTCGCCGATAATAATACTTGATGAAGCTACGGCATCGGTTGACGTTGAAACAGAGAAGCAGATTCAGGAGGCTATCGGAGGTATTGTAGGTTCAAGAACCATCATAGCCATAGCCCACAGATTATCAACCATCAGAAATGCTGACAAGATATTGGTGATTGAAAACGGCAGAATTACTGAGCAGGGCACCCATGAAGAACTGGTTTCTTTGGGCGGAAGCTATGCAAGAATGAGCGAAATTCAGAGTAAAGCTTAAAGCGATAGCTATTATAAATAAACGATACTTTACACAGAAAGGCGACTAAAATGAAGGCTTATTTTGCGGGAGGATGCTTTTGGTGCGTAACTCCCATCTACAAAATTTACGGAGTAGACAAGGTTACTTGCGGATATTCGGGCGGCGACGAAGTTAACCCTACTTACAAAGACGTTAAGGCTCAAAAGACAGGTCACAGAGAGACAATAGAGCTTACATACGACCCTAAAAACGTGGATTATAACACTTTGCTTGAAATCTACTTGGCAAACGTGGATCCTTTCGATGCAGAGGGCCAGTTTATAGACAAAGGTTTTTCTTATACCTTGGCAATCTATTATCAGACAGAAGAAGAAAAAGAAAAAGCAATGGCTGCTATTAAGGCTTTGGAAGAAGAAACTGGTAAGAAGGCTCAGATTGCATTAGAGCCCTTTAAGAGCTTCTACGAGGCTGAAGAAGAGCACCAGGATTATTACTTAAAGAATCCCGAGGCTTTTGCAAAGGAAATGGAAGAAAGCGGCAGAAACAGCCGTAAATAATAAAATCAAACACGGAGAAAAGAAATGATTAATTTTGCAAGTGACTACATTGCAGGGGCTCATCCCGAAGTTTTAAAAAGACTTGTAGAGACAAACCTTGAAAACCTTACAGGATACGGAACCGATGAGTATTGTAAGGAAGCTTCCGAAAAGATAAAAGATACTTTAAAAAATCCCGATGCGGAAGTTTTCTTTGTAGCGGGAGGCACACAGACAAATCAGCTTGTCATAAGCACAATGCTTGATAATTTTGCAGGCGTTATAAGCCCTGCAACAGGCCATATTAACGTGCATGAAGCAGGAGCCATAGAATATAGCGGACATAAGGTTTTGGCATTACCTTCAGAAAACGGAAAGATTAAAGCAGAAACAATTGATTCATATGTAACAGAGTTTTTTAAAGATGATAGCTTTGAGCATATGGTAATTCCCGGAATGGTTTATATTTCATTTCCCACAGAATACGGTACTTTATATTCAAAGAAAGAATTAAGCGATATTTACAGTGTTTGCCAAAAGCATGGTCTTACACTCTTTATTGACGGAGCAAGACTAGCTTATGGTTTGGAAGGAGAGGGTAACGACGTTTCCATTGAAGATTTGTCAAAGCTTTGTGACATATTTTACATCGGAGGCACAAAGTGCGGCACTCTTTTAGGAGAAGCGGTAGTATTTACTCATAAGAATGCTCCCAAGCGTTTTGTGACACTTACAAAGCAGCACGGCGCCATGCTTGCAAAGGGAAGAGTGATGGGCGTTCAATTCGATGCTTTGTTTACGGATAACTTATATTCAAAGATTGGTAAGTTTGCAATTGATAAAGCAAAGTACTTAAAGGAAATGGTTCAAAGAAAAGGATATAAGCTCTTTGTAAATTCACCCACCAATCAGCAGTTTATTATTGTAAGTAACAAAAAGCTTAAAGAACTTGAAAAAGAAGTTATTTTTAGCGTATGGGAAAAGTACGATGATAATAACACGGTAATAAGATTTGCCACCAGCTGGTCCACTACCGATGAAGACTTAAAGACTTTAGAGAGCCTTTTATAATTAAATAAATAAATATAACAAGAGAGCTACCAGATACTGATAGCTCTCCTGTTATTGAGAATGGTACATTGGGGTTATGGGGTATGGTTAAAATATACAGATACCTCGTTAACAGAAAATTAACCGTAAAATTTTTTTAATAAAATTTTTTCTTTACATATTTGCATGACTTGATATAATATCAATTCGAATGAAAAGAAAGGAGGAAAAATGATGAAGAAACGTAATTTATTATCACTGGCGTTTGGTTTGTTTATCGTTTGTTTGTTAGTCCTTTCTAATGTTTTCATTGCCGTAGAAGCTAAGCATGATTGTTCCGGCGTGCATTGTCATGTCTGTGAAGAAATCGAAGTAGCCCATGAAGCAATTGATGCTTTGGGTCTTTGTGTTGCTGTTACTTTTGCGTGCATCTTTTTAAAGCACATATTCGTAAAGAGTATTGATGCTTTGACGGGGGACTTCTTTATTCCCTGTTCTTTGGTTTCTCAAAAAATAAGAATCGATTCATGAATTAATCTTTAGTTACCTGTTTTTACAGGTCTGTTTTTCGTGCAAAAAATTACTAAGGAGATAAATTTATGAAAAAGAAAATATTTGCATTGGTGGCTGCCGCTTCATTGATGGTTGCTGCTTTATCAGGATGTGGAGAAAAGAAAGTTGATGTAGTTAGTGACGTTACAAGTGAAGAAAATGCTCCTACAGCAGATGTTGTAAAAGAAAACATTGAAGAACCTGCAGCAGAAGAAAAAATTTCAATTGTAACAACTATTTTCCCTGAATACGACTGGGTAAGAGAGATAATTAAAGGTCATGAAGATAAATTTGATGTAACCCTTTTGCTTGACAGTGGTGCAGATCTTCACAGCTATCAGCCTACAGTTGAAGACATCACTAAGGTTTCAAATGCCGATATGTTTGTTTATGTCGGTGGTGAATCCGATGAATGGGTTGAAGATGCTTTGGCAGATGCCGTTAACAAAGACCAGGTAAGCGTAAACTTAATGGAAGTATTGAAAGATACCGTTAAGGAAGAAGAAGTTGTTGAAGGCATGCAGGAAGAAGAACATGACCATGAACACCATGAAGATGGCGATGAAGAGCATGACCATGACGAAGAAGCTGAAGAAGAGCACGATCATGACCATGAGCATGAAGAAGGCCCCGAATATGATGAACATGTATGGCTTTCAGTACGATGCGCAAAAACACTTGTAAACGATCTTGCAGAAAAGATTTCAACTGTTGATGAAGAAAACAGAGCAGATTATGAAAAGAACGCAGCTGATTACGTTGCTGTTTTGGATGAAGTAGACGCTGAATATGCTAAGACACTTGAAAATACTCAGACCATTCTTTTTGGTGACAGATTCCCCTTCAGATACATGGTTGATGATTACGGAATTAAATACTATGCAGCGTTTGTAGGCTGCTCAGCCGAAACAGAAGCATCATTTGAAACCATTACATTCCTTGCAAATAAGGTTGATGAACTTGGTTTAAAGGCTGTATTTACAATTGAAAGCTCGGACGGAAGCATTGCAAAGACTATTATTGAAAACAGTAAAGCTAAAGACGCAAAGATATTTGTTCTTGATTCAATGCAGTCAGTAACTGCAGCTGATGTAAAGGACGGAGAAACATATATTGGTGTAGTTAAGTCAAATCTTGAGGTTTTAAAGGAAGCTTTGGCTGAATAAGATTTATAGGAGACATTATGGCACTTATTAAAGCAAGCAATCTTTCTGTAGGTTATAGGGGAGTAGCGGTTTGCGATAACATTTCTTTTGAAGTTGAAAAAGGTGACTATCTTTGCATAGTTGGGGAAAACGGCTCGGGTAAAAGTACCCTTGTTAAAACTATCCTTGGCCTAATTCCTCCTGTTAAAGGGAAAATTGTAAAAGGCAATGAACTAAACCAAAACGAGGTGGGGTACCTTCCTCAGCAAAGTGAAAGCAGTGCAATTTTCCCTGCTTCTGTGGATGAAATCATTTTATCCGGTTTTCAAGGAAGACTTTCAAAGAGGTTCTTTTACTCTAAAAAAGAAAAAGAACTGGCTGCAAAATATATTGAAAAAATGAATATTTTACCCTTAAGGAAAAAACTATTTTCAACCCTCTCCGGAGGTCAAAGACAAAAAGTTTTGCTTGCAAGGGCCATGTGCGCATGTGAAAGGCTCTTACTTCTTGATGAGCCTGTTACAGGGCTTGATCCCCTGGCTCAAAAAGATTTGTACCGAATGATATCTAAGATAAACCAAGAAGATAAGACAGCAATAGTAATGATATCTCATGATATAGAGAATGTTTTAGAGTACGCCAATAAGATTCTTTACATAGGAAACGAAGTGTTTTACGGAAAGAAGGAAGATTTCTTAAAGAGTAAATTGGGAATTGCCTTCGCGGAGGAAAAAAATGAGTAGTGTTATAGATAAACTTATAGAATACCTTCAATATCCATTGGTAAGACGCGCACTTGTAGTAGGTGTTTTGGTGGCTCTCTGTGCCTCCATTTTAGGCGTTTCTTTAGTGCTAAAGCAGTTTTCTTATATCGGAGACGGACTGTCTCACGTTGCATTTGGCGCCATGGCGGTTGCAACAGTTTGTAACTTTGCAGATGATACTTATTTCACCCTTCCTGTAACGGTGATTTGCGCAGTGTTTCTTTTAAAGACGGGTCAAAACAAGAAGATAAACGGTGATGCCTTAATAGCTATGCTGTCGGTAGGAGCCCTAGCCATCGGATATTTACTAATGAATGTATTTGCAACCAGCGCAAACATAAGCGGAGATGTGTGTTCCACACTTTTTGGCTCAATGTCTATTCTTACTTTAACAAAGCGTGAAGTAAACATATGCGTTGCAGTCTCTATCATAGTAATAATTGTTTTCATAGTTTTATATAACAAGATTTTTGCTGTGACATTTGATGAAAGCTTTGCGGTATCAACGGGCTTGAATGTAAAGTTTTATAACACTTTGATAGCCATAACCATAGCCGTAATAATTGTACTTTCCATGAAACTTGTTGGCTCTCTTTTAATTTCTGCTTTAGTCATCTTTCCGGCTGTTTCAGCCATGAGAGTGATGAAAAGCTATAAAGGAGTCACAATCTGTGCCGCTATATTTTCTGTAGTGACGGCTTTACTTGGAATCTTAGGATCCATGCTAATCGGCACCCCTGTGGGTTCAACGATTGTAGGGATTGAAATAATCGGCTTTATTATATTTAGCCTTGTGGGATTAATAGTGAGGAAGTAGATATGAAAAGAAACAAATTGTTAGGGATATTTGGTGCATTTCTTTTAACAGCATTAATTATTGGCTGCGGTGAGAAAGAGGAGCCCATTAAAGCAAGGGTTGAGCAAAACAAGCAAACGGTCAAAAGCATATTGGAAGATGCCAAGAATGAGAATTCGGAAACATCTGATAGTGAAGATTTAAAGAAAGACACTATAGAAGAAACAAACGATACAGTTTCAACCGATCCGGAAAGTGCTCAAACCGAAACTACCGAGGTTTTAAAAACATCCGGTGATGCAGATTACATTGATTTAACTGCTCTTAACAGCGTCATGGTTTATACGGAAGTTTATAACATGATGTATTATCCTGAAAACTATGAAGGAAAAACCGTTAAAGCAAGAGGCATGTTTAATTACTGTGAAGCAACTGAAGAAGAGAAGAACTTATACGGAAATGACTATTATTTTTATACCGTAATTCAGGATGCTACAGCCTGCTGTCAGCAGGGCCTTGAGTTTGTTTTAAAAGATGATCCGGGCTTTCCTGAAGGATATCCTAAGATTGGCGAAGATGTGACCGTATGTGGAAGGTTTGAAATCTACTACGAAGGTGAAACAATGTATGCTCACTTAGTTGATGCAACATTTGAGTTTTAATCATAAAAAATAAACCCGAATGAGATTATTCTCATTCGGGTTTTATTATGTCTATTTGTAGACTAAATTGTAAACATATGAATTGCTGCTGAAAGCTCTTCAGAGTCTGTTCTTAAAGCCTTAGCCGCGCTTGCGAGTGTTTCTGCAGCCTGCAACTGTGATTCTGCAGAATCCTGAACAGTGGATGTAACAGCAGCGGTTTCTTCTGAAATAGCAGAGATGCTTTCGATAGCACCAAGAGTTTCTCTCTTAGCATCTTCAATTGTTTTGATTTCACAAAGAATACTGTCAAGGTCACCTGTAAGACCTGCAACGTGTTCATCGATTGATGTAAACATTTCAACGGTCTTCTTAAGTGTTTCTTCCTGTGAATTAACGATCTCGGAAGATTCTCTTGCTTTATTAACTGTACGATTTGTCTGTTCTCTTATCGTATTAACAATAGCCTGAATCTTTGCTACAGAATCCATTGACTGGTCTGCAAGCTTTCTGATTTCCTGAGCAACTACCGAGAAACCTCTTCCGGCATCACCGGCTCTTGCAGCTTCGATTGAAGCGTTAAGAGAAAGAAGACTGGTCTGGCTTGCAATTGAATTGATAACTTCGATGATTTCTTCAATAGAAGCAGAAGATTCATTTAATTCTTCGATACACTTAATAACGGAATCTGTAACTTCCTTTGTATCATCAGACTTTTGTTTAAGTTCATCAATGGTAGAAATACCGCTTGATACGATTCCTCTTGTCTTATCTGAAATAACGGCGATATTACCGGCGCTCTTTGCAACGCCTTCAATCTGAGAGGACAATGCATCCATTTGATGTAAGCACTTTTCGGCATCTTCAGCCTGTCCCACAATACCTGAATCAATTTCAGAAATTGAGTTCTTGATTTCAACAGTGGAGTTAAGCATTACATCAGCATTTGAACTTACTTCTTCACTTGCTGCATCAACTACTTCGGTAACGCTGTTTGCCTTAACCAAAAGGTCACGCACATTACTTAACATGCTGTTGATACTTTCTGAAAGAGTCTTAAATTCGTCGTTACGCTTTGTTTTGATATTAACTGTTAAGTCACCCTGAGCTGCTTTTGAAAGACCGTTCATCATGGCTTTCATTGCTTTTGAGAAACCACCTGAAATAATTGTTCCGATGATTACTGCAAGTACACAGGATATTACCACTAAAAGGATAGTGGACTGTAAGATGGCATTTGCATCAGCAAGAATTGCTTTTTCGGGAACCAATGCCATGAGCATGAATCCGTCGTTTTCAAGTTCGTGATATACCATCAAATACTTGGCGCCGTTAAAGTCTACATACTTTGAACCTGCACCTGAAAGATTCTGAGCAAAATTATAACCACCCAAATAGTTATCAACTTTGTCGGGATTTTCTTTTTCGCCCTTGGCCATTACCATAGTAGATAATTCTCTGCCGTCGGGAGTCTTTAAAGCAATTATTGAACCTGCGCAAAGTTCTGTGCTTGAAAGAGCTTCTTTAAAGTGTTCGTAATCTACGTCGAATACGATGTAACCTGCTTTTTTAAGATAAGTGTTATACAAAAGTCTTATCTGACTCATTGCATAAAACTTAGGAGCGGTTTTCAATCCTTCATCGATATCCGTGTGGAATCCAACCCACTTATACTTTGTTTTATCCAAATCAGCTACAACATCTGAAGCATTAATCTTTGAATAAAGGTCGCTTGCAACACCGGATTCTGTTGACATTACTTCACCGAATTTTTCGGGAATAATGGTAATGCTCTTTAAGTAAGAGTTTGACATAACGGAAGCCGTAAGGTTTGACTTAATGGAAGATGATGCTGACCATTTGTCTGCAAGGCTTGATTCGTATGCACCGGTGTAAAAACTCTTTGTAGTTGAGTCAACGACTGTTTCGTAGGCAACTGAGCTAAGTGAAGTAATAATAATGTCATAATAGCCCGAAGTCACGTTTACGATTGACTCGGTGGAGCCTTCATAGTTTTCAATTAAGGCTTTTTTAGCCTGAGTGTATGAAGTATACCCCAAAACAATGATAAGTAATACGGGTACCAAAAATGCTACAATCAATTTGGTACGAATACTGATTTTAAATCCGCTTTTAGCCTTTTTTTCTTTAGGCTGCTTTGGCTTCTTTGGAGCCTTAGGTTGTTTGGGCAACTTAGGCTGTTTTTGCGCATCGGATTTAGAAGTTTTTATAAAACCCATTCTGACTCCTGTCTTTCCGACTTTTCCCCAAAGCAAATCATACTATAAAATTAAGAATTAAACAATATATTTTTGTGACCTAATCTTGCAATTTATTGCGCTTTTTTTACAGATTTGTGAGCAGAGGCTAACATTAACTTAATTCTGTTAAGTTGGTTGACTTCACTGGCTCCCGGATCATAGTCAATTGCTACGATATTTGCGCCGGGGAAGTGCTTCCTAAGCTGCTTTATGACGCCTTTTCCCACAACGTGGTTGGGAAGACAGCCAAAGGGCTGGGCACAAATAATGTTTGGTGTGTCTGCATGAATAAGTTCAATCATTTCACCGGTCAAAAACCATCCTTCACCTGTCTGGTTTCCTATAGACACAATTTGAGATGCATTCTTTGCGGTTTCATCAATGTTTGCAGGCTCGGTGAAATGAACACTGTTTTTACATGCCTTTTTATAGCTTAAACGCATAAATTCAACAAACTTAATTCCTACCTTTGCTATAAAGGCAGATTTCTTTGAAGTTCCAAGGTTATTTGCCTTGTATTCCTGGTTCTTAAAGCAGTAAAGCAAAAAGTCCATTAAATCGGGAACTACGGCCTCAGCGCCTTCAGATTCCAAAAGTTCCACCACATGGTTGTTCGCAGTGGGAGAAAACTTAACAAGAATTTCACCCACAACGCCGACTCTTGGCTTCTTAACATCGCTTATTTTAATCCGGTCAAATTCCCTTACCATTTCTTTACACATCTTTGAAAAGGCAAAGTAGCTTACATGCTTTTTATTTAAAAACTCGATGCATTTCTTTACCCATTTTTCGTGCAAAGCATCGGTTTCGCCTTTGTTTACTTCATAAGGACGCATTCTGTAAACGCACTTTTGGAAGATATCTCCAAAGAAAACGGCATATACGCCTCGTGTAATCAAAGGAAGAGTAATCTTAAATCCGGGCTGCTTTTCAAGGCCTGAGAGGTTTAATGAAATTACGGGTATTTTCTCTAAACCTGCTTTCTTTAAAGCTCTTCTTATAAAGCCTATGTAGTTTGTAGCTCTGCAACCACCGCCTGTTTGAGAAATAATCAAAGCGGTTTTATCCAAATCGTATTTTCCCGATTCTAAAGCGGACATCATTTGTCCAACTACCAAAAGGGAAGGGTAGCAGGCATCGTTGTTTACGTATTTTAATCCTGTGTCTATTGAAGAACGATTGTCGTTATTTAATACAACAAGGTTATATCCACCGTGCCTGAATACAGGCTCCAAAAGGTCAAAGTGAATAGGAGACATCTGAGGACAAAGAATAGTGTAGGTCTTTCTCATTTCCTCTGTAAAAGGTGCCTTCTCAATGGCGCTTGACCTTATTTTTCTTTCATAATTTTTCTTTTCGCGAACTCTGATTGCGGAAAGAAGACTTCTTATTCTGATTCTTGCCGCCCCTAAATTGTTTACTTCATCAATCTTTAAACAAGTATAAATCTTGTCGGAGCCTGTCAAAATATCATTTACCTGATCCGTTGTAACCGCATCAAGTCCGCATCCAAAGGAGTTAAGCTGAATAAGCTCTAAGTTATCTACGGTCTTAACAAAAGATGCCGCAGCATAAAGTCTTGAGTGATACATCCACTGATCTGATACCACCAAGGGTCTTTCGGGAAGTGCCAAATGTGAGACTGAGTCTTCCGTTAATACAGCAACACCGTAGGATGTAATCATTTCAGGTATTCCGTGATTGATTTCAGGGTCAATATGGTAAGGACGTCCCGCAAGCACGATACCTTTTTTATTATTATCTTTTAAATACTTTAAGACTTCTTCGCCCTTAGACTGCATATCTTTGTGGGCGTTCATTAACTCATCAAATGCTTTTGATACAGCCTGCTTTATTTCAGCCTTTGGTATCTCTTTAAATTCCTTAATCAATGCTTCCGAAATGGTTTCTTTTGACTTAAAGGACATAAAAGGATTTCTGAATTTAACTTCACCCAAAGTAATCTTTTCAACATTGTTTTTAATGTTTTCAGAGTATGAAGTTACGATGGGGCAGTTATAGTGGTTGTTTGTGCCCTCGATTTCGTCTCTTTCATAAAATACACTTGGATAAAATATAAAATCAGGCTTTGCGTTTATAAGCCATTCAATGTGACCGTGGGCAAGTTTTGCAGGGTAACACTCTGATTCACTGGGAATTGATTCAATGCCAAGCTCATAAATCTTATGACTTGAAGGAGGTGAGAGTATTACTCTGTATCCAAGGGTTGTAAAGAATGTATGCCAGAAAGGAAAGTTTTCATACATGTTTAAAACTCTGGGAATTCCCACAGTTCCTCTTTTGGCGCTTGTAGCTTCCAAGGATTCATAGTTAAAGAAACGCTTGAATTTATATTCAAAAAGGTTAGGAATGTTGTCTTTGTTCTTTTGTTTTCCGATTCCTCGCTCGCATCTGTTACCGGAAATGTACTGTCTTCCGCCTGAAAATCTGTTTATCGTTAATCTGCAGGCGTTTGTACATCCCTTACATTTTGCCATTGATGTTTCAAAAACAAGTTCACAGATTGATTCAAAAGAAAGCATGGAAGTTTCAAAGCCTTCTTCGTATCTTTCTCTTGCAATTAAGGCAGCGCCGAAAGCCCCCATTATACCTGCAATATCGGGGCGCACAACATTTGCTTTTGCTACCTTTTCAAAGCTTCTAAGTACTGCGTCATTATAGAAAGTTCCGCCTTGTACCACGATGTTTTTTCCAAGAGAAGAAGCATCTGATACTTTAATAACTTTAAATAAAGCATTTTTTATAACTGAATAAGCTAAGCCTGCGGAAATATCGGATACTTCAGCACCTTCCTTTTGAGCCTGCTTAACTTTTGAGTTCATAAATACTGTACATCTTGTGCCAAGATCAATTGGGTGCTTTGCAAATAAAGCGCACTTAGCAAAGTCTGTAACCGAATAGTTTAAGGATTTTGCAAAGGTTTCGATAAAGGAACCGCATCCCGAAGAGCAGGCTTCGTTTAACTGAACGCTGTCTACGGTTTGATTCTTTATTTTGATGCATTTCATATCCTGACCGCCGATATCCAAAATGCAGTCTACATCCGGTGAAAAGAAAGCGGCAGCGTAGTAGTGAGCCACTGTTTCAACTTCGCCGTCATCAAGTAAGAATGCAGCTTTCATAAGCTCTTCACCGTAACCCGTGGAGCAGGAGCGAACAATACACGCATCCTTAGGCATTATCTTGTATATATCCTTTAAAGCTTCTATAGCAGTTTTTAAAGGTGAGCCGTTATTGTTTGAATAGAATGAATGAAGGAGAGTGCCGTCTTTATCGACAAGCGCAATCTTAGTGGTGGTTGAGCCTGCATCGATTCCAAGGAAACATTCTCCGTGATAATTTGATAAGTCACCCTTCTTTACAACAGCTTTTGAATGTCTTTCATTAAACTCTTCGTATTCTTTTTCACTTGCAAATAAAGGTTCCATTCTTTGCACTTCAAAATCCATCTTTATATCATGGGAGAGCTTATCAACCATTTCTTCCATAGAATAATGAATTTCTTCTTTTGCATTTAAACAAGAGCCTAATGCTGCAAAGAGGTGGGACTTATCGGTGTTTACTATTAAGTCATCCGTAAGTTTAAGTGTTCTTATAAATGCCTGTTTTAATTCACTTAAAAAGTGAAGGGGGCCGCCTAAAAATGCTACGCGTCCTCTTATGGGCTTTCCGCAGGCAAGGCCTGAAATTGTCTGATTTACTACAGCCTGAAAGATAGAAGCCGAAAGGTCTTCCTTTGTGGCTCCGTCATTAATCAAAGGCTGTATGTCTGTCTTTGCAAATACACCGCATCTTGCAGCGATAGTGTATAAGGAATTATAGTTTTTGGCATATTCGTTTAAGCCTGTAGCGTCTGTTTGAAGAAGGCTTGCCATTTGATCGATAAAAGAACCCGTACCGCCTGCGCAGATACCGTTCATTCTTTGCTCCACGTTACCGTCTTCAAAGTAGATAATTTTGGCATCTTCACCGCCAAGCTCGATTGCAACATCGCAGCCTGCTGTTAGCTCGCTTAAAGCAGTGGATACAGCAATTACTTCCTGGTTAAAGGGAACATTTAAGTGATTTGCCAAAGTTAATCCGCCGGAACCTGTAATCATGGGATGTACGTCGATGTTTCCCACTTCCTTAAAAGCCTTCTTTAATAACTCGTATAAAGTTTCTCTGATGTTTGCGTAGTGTCTTTCATAATCTGAAAAAAGAAGATTCCTGTCAGAATCAAGAATTGCAATTTTTACTGTTGTGGAACCGATATCGATTCCGAGTGTGTTAAATCTCTCCATTTTTACCTCTTATCCCTCATTAGTATAAAAATTTTACTTTAACATTCTAAAGCGAGGCCCATATAAAAACAATTTGACAATTGAGGTCAAATGTAATGTTTTAAGCCTTTTTAACATAAAGGTTATATTCTTTTAAGAATTGCTTTCGTTTACTTTTGAGATTAAGGATGATAATATTAAAGTGCTTTTATTTACTTGAAGGAGTTTTATATAAATGGGAAAAATTGAGAGAAAATTTGGAAGATATGCGATTCCTAACTTAACATATATTATTGTTGGTGTTTATGTGTTTGGTACGCTTTTGTCATCTTTTTTGCCGGGAATTGCCCAGTTTTTGACATTTGAACCGGCTTTAATCTTTAAAGGTCAGGCTTGGAGACTCTTTTCTTGGCTTTTGATACAATCTCCGGCGCTCAGAAGCCCTTATGGCATATTCTCCGTTGCAATTTGGGTAATGTTTTATTTATCAATAGGTAAGACACTTGAGAGAGTCTGGGGAGACTTTACATACAATGTTTACATTTTTTCGGGACTCTTATTTACGATAGTCGGAGTTTTGTTAACATATGTTTGCGCAACATACATTTTCCATGCTCAGGTTTTATTCGGACCTTTCGTTACATCTTCATACGTTTATACATCGATTTTTTTAGCATTTGCCATGACATTTCCGGAGGCTCAGGTTTTACTTATGTTTATAATTCCTATAAAGGTTAAATGGCTTGGCTATATCTATGCCGCGATGATAGGATACGAGGTAATTGCCAATTTATTTGCAGGACAATGGTTTGTCGCACTTGTTATTCTTTTCTCGGTATTAAACTTTATATGGTTTTACTTTTCGAAGAAGAAAAAACTCGGTGCATCTCCCATACAGCGTGCAAAGCAAATGAAGCGTCGCTATGAATTTAATCGTGATGCGGCTTCTGCAGCTAACCCTTCGGGAATTGCAAAGCATAAGTGTGCAATATGCGGAAGAACCGAACTTACAAATCCTGAGCTTGAGTTTAGATTCTGCTCAAAATGTAACGGAAACTATGAATACTGCTCAGACCATTTGTTTACTCATAAACACGTAGAATAGAGGTTAAAATGATAGATCAAAACGAATTTATAAAAAAGATTAATGAACTTACAGAACTTGCAGAAGAGCAAGGCAATGTAATCTATAAGGATCAGCTTTTTGAGCTTTTTCCCGAAATCAAAGAAAAGGAAGAAGCCTTAAAAGTAATTACCGATTATTTAAAAGAAAAGAAGATTGGTCTTGATGAAAAGCTTTCTTTTGAAGATGTTGTAACTGAAGAAGAAAAGAATTATCTTGACTATTATTTGGAAGATTTAAAGGCCATTGTTCCTTTGTCTAAGGGTGAAAGAGAAGGCTACATGCTTTCTGCCATGAGCGGAGACGAAGAGAGTAAGGCTAAGATTATTAACGATACACTTTCAAGTGTGGTGGATATTGCTAAACTTTATGCAGGCCAGGGCGTTTTCATTGAAGACTTAATCGGTGAAGGAAACCTTACTTTAATGACCGTCATGGACCTTATCGGAAGCTGTGAAAATGCAAAAGAAGCTGACGGACTTATTTCTTCTCAGATCATGAACGCCATGCAGGATTTAATTGCAGAAAGCATGGATGAATCAAAGAACGAAGAAAAGATATTAAAAAACGTCAACAAAGTTGCCGATGCCGCAAAATCTTTGTATGAAGATTTAAAGAGAAAAGTTACGGTTGAAGAACTCTCTAAAGAATCGGGAATTTCAGAGGCTTCCATAAAGAAAGCATTAAAGCTTACCGCAAATAAAATAGACGAAATTAAGACAGATGAGGAATAGTCTTAAAATAATCTTATAAGGAATGATACATGACTGAATTTAAAGGATGTAAAAATTATACTGTAATAGCTAAAGAAAGGCTTGATGACATTAACGCTACGGCCTTTACTTTAAGACACAATAAAACAAAAGCCAGAGTTGTCTGCCTTCAAAACAGCGATGACAACAAGGCTTTCATGATTGGCTTTAAAACGCCTAACAATAAAGGAACCGGTGTGGCTCATATTCTTGAACACACGGTTCTTTGCGGTTCAGATAAATTTCCTGTAAAGGATGCTATGACGGAGGTGTCCAAGGGCTCCGTAAATACATTTTTAAATGCATTTACTTATCCCGACAGAACCTTATATCCCGTTGCAAGTTGCAACAATAAGGACTTCCAAAACTTAATGGAAGTTTATTTGGATGCCGTATTTAATCCGAGAGTCCTAAAAGAAAAAAAGATATTTATGCAGGAAGGCTGGCACTATGAGCCAAACGAAGAAAACAACGGGCTCATAGTTAACGGTGTTGTTTACAATGAAATGAAGGGTGTTTATTCATCACCCGATTCAATGCTTAGCTCATACACTATGTTTTCTTTGTTCCCGGATACACAGTACGGTGTGGAATCGGGAGGAAATCCTGAAGAAATCATTGATTTAACTTATGAAGATTTTTGCGGCTTTTATAAAAAGCTATATCATCCGTCAAATTCAAGAATCTATTTGTACGGTAATATGGACTTTGAAGAAAAGCTTAAATATATAGACGAAGAATATCTTTCACATTTCGAAGAGGCCGATATTGACAGTGAAGTTAAAATGCAGGCTCCTTTTGCAAAAAGAAAACGTATCGAAAAAGAGTATTCTTTGGCCGATACGGATGATGAAAAAGATGCAACTTATCTTTCTTACAATGTTGTATGCTCCGATTATACCGATGTAAAAACCACTGAAGTAATGGATGCAATAAACTATGCACTTTGCTCGGTTCCCGGTTCCAAATTAAAGAAAAGGCTCATTGATGCGGGAATCGGTAAGGACGTTTATTCTGAGCTTGGAACAGATATATGTCAGAAAGTATTCTCAATCATTGCTCAGAACGCAAATCCCGAAGATGAAGATAAGTTTGTTGAAATAATCGAATCCACAATGAAAGAAATTGTTAAAGAAGGCTTTGATGAAAAGGCGTTAGAAGCTGCTATTTCAATTTCTGATTTTACATATCGTGAGGCTGACTTTGGTTTATATCCAAAGGGAGTATCATATGGCTCCATGATTTTTGAAAAATGGCTTTATACCGATGATGATATTTTCACCAATCTAAAGCAAAATGCCATCAGAAAAGAATTAAGAGAAAGCATTAAAAGCGGTCTTTTTGAGCAGGTTTTAAGGACAAGAATCTTAGAAAACAAGCATAAGACCATACTTGTAATGAAGCCTAAGAAGGGTCTTTCAAAAGAAAAAGACGAATTGTTAAATAAAAAGCTTTCAAAGTTTTATGACTCTTTAAGTGAAGCAGAGAAGAAAGCCATCATTAAAGAATCTAAAGCCTTAAAGAAGTATCAGGATGAAGAAGATTCAAAGGATGCTTTGGCGACAATTCCTTCTTTAACTATCAAAGATATTGATAAAAAGATTAACAGGTGCGTTTACAAAGTTGAAAGCATAAACGGAGTAAAATCTATTTATACAGAGGCAGAGCCTAACGGAATTGCTTATTTTACTCTTGGATTTGATGCATCCCGTATTCCAAAGAGGCTTCTTCCCGCCCTTAGTATTTTAAAAAGTCAGCTTGGACTTATGGATACGGATTCTTACACATATGGTGAGCTTGTTAATGAGACATACATTAAGACAGGCATGATTTACTATAACACCATGATTTATAAAGATGTGTCTAAGCCCAATGATTACACCGTTAACTTTGAAGTTAAATCAAGGACTCTTTATGAGTTTTTACCTGACGCTTTTAAACTTATAGAAGAAGTGCTATTTTCGTCAAAGCTTGATGATAAGAAGAGACTTAAAGAAAACCTAGAGCAATCCAAGGTTAGAATTCAGGGATTCTTCCTTCAGGCAGGACACACGGTTGCTGCAGGAAGGGCATTAAGTTCAATTAGCGACAGCAGTGCCCTTATGGATGTTTTATCCGGAATGGGATATTACAGATGTATTGAAGATACCTTAGCTAATTTCGATGAAGCCTCCGACAAGCTTATAAAAGATATGAAAGAAGTTCTTTCTTTGTTAATCACAAAGGATAATCTTGAAATAGGCTACGGCGCTGACCATAAAAACAAAAAGGCATTTTGTAAAGCGGTAGGTGACTTTATAGATAAGCTTCCCGACTCTTCAAAGGCCACAAAGCCTGTACATATGAAGGCAGTTAAAGGTTCTGAGGCTTTCACATGCGCATCTATGGTTAACTATGCGGCTGTAAGCGGTAACTTTGTTGCAAAGTCAGGCCTTGAGTATGACGGAAGTTTACTTGTTTCTTCCAAAATATTAAATAACGAGTATTTATGGAACGAAGTTAGATTAAAGGGTGGAGCTTACGGATGCTTTTGCTCATTCAGGTCAAACGGTGAGGCGGTGCTTGCTTCCTACAGAGACCCTAATTTAAAGAAGACCTTTAAGGTATTTTCTAAGGTTTCAGACTTCCTTAAAAAATATGACGGAAGCAAAGAAGATGTAGACAGATACATAATATCCACAATCGGAGACATGGATGTGCCTCTTACTGCATCCATGAAAGTGGCAAGGTCTTACATTTTCTATAAAACCAATACTACAAATGCCATAAAGCAAAAAGAAAGAAACGAGATTCTTTCAACCACAAAAGAAGTCATAAATGCGTCTCATAAATATGTGGATGCACTTTATAAAAACAAAGCTTATTCTTGCGTAGGATCGGAAGAAAAGCTTTCAAGCGAAGGTAAGATGTTTAACGTCATCACGCCTTTGTTTAAATCATAATTATTTCTTTAGGGGAGGATAATATGAAAAAGAAAACAGGGATTATAGTAAGCGTGATGCTTCTTGCTTTATCGCTTACTGCATGCGGAAATAGTGCATCATCTGCCACAACAAGCTTTTCTGTAAATTCAAAAATGGCACCTATGGAAGCTGAATCCGCAATGGATTCAGGATTCTATGACGAGGAGATGGCAACAGAAGAATCAACATCTGACTTTAAAAAAGATGATTCATTGTTTAACGATTCCGCAAGAAAACTAATTAAAACAGAAAATCTTTCTGTTGAAACCGAAGATTTTGATGGCTTAGTAACTGCTGTGGAAGAAAGAATTAAAGCACTCCATGGCTACATTCAGTCTCAAAACACATACAATAACTCTTTAAGAAACACATATTCATCTTCAAGAAGCTGCGATATGACAGTTAGAATTCCTACAGCCAATCTTGATGCTTTCGTGGATTTTGTAGGTGCCAATTCAAATGTTGTAAATAAGTATGTAAACGTTGAAGACGTTACTTTAAACTACGTTGATACAGAGTCTAAGAAAAAGACATACGAAATCGAGCAGGAACGTTTGCTTGCTCTTTTGGAAAAGTGCGATAACGTTGAAGACATGATTGCCATTGAATCAAGGCTTTCTGAAGTTCGCTACAAGCTTGAAGCTCAGGAATCAACTTTAAGAACCTATGATAATCTTGTTGACTATGCTACCGTAAACATTAATATCGAAGAAGTAACTAAATACACTGAGCCGGAGCCCGAATCCTATGGACAAAGACTTGCAAGAGCTTTTAGCGGCGGTCTTGAAAGAACAGTAGAAGGATTAAAGGATTTCCTTGTAGGCTTTGTGAATGCTTTACCTGGTCTCTTTGTATTTATTGTTATTTGCTTAATTTTATTCTTTATTATTAGAGGTATAATTAAAGCTTCAAACAAGAAGAATGCTAAGAAAAACGCTCAGTATGCAGAGCAAAAAATGAATCAGGCAAAAGAAACAGCCAGAGAAAAGGCAGGAGAAAATGCAACAAAACTTTAAATCAGGGTTTGTGACAATAGTGGGACGTCCCAACGTAGGAAAGTCCACACTAATGAATAAAATAATCGGTCAAAAGATTGCCATAACTTCAAATAAGCCACAGACTACAAGAAATCGTATTATGACGGTTTATACAAATGATGAGGGCCAGATTGTGTTTTTAGACACCCCCGGTCTTCATAAAGCAAAGAACAAGCTTGGTAATTATATGATGAATGCAGCAAACTCATCTATAAAGGACGCGGATGTTGTGCTCTTTATGATTGAAGCAAATAAGCCAATCGGAAATGCCGAAAAAGATATAATCGAAGATTTAAAGAAGGTTTCTCAGCCTAAGATTTTGGTTATAAACAAAGTTGATGCCATTAAAAAAGAAGCACTTATCGGTGTGATAGAAGAAGCATCAAAGCTTGATAAGTTTGATGAAATCGTGCCTGTTAGCGCAACAGAAGGCACAAACTGTGATGAACTTGTAAAGACAATCATGAAGTATTTGCCTTTTGGCGAGCCTTTCTACGATGAAGACACAATTACGGATCAGCCCGTTCGCCAGATTGCGGCAGAAATGATAAGAGAAAAGGCTCTTCATGCTTTAAATGAAGAGATTCCTCACGGTATAGCCGTAATGATTGAAACCATGGACTTTTCTAAAAAGGTCGTTCAAATCGAAGCGACTATTGTTTGTGAAAAGGAATCCCATAAGGGTATCATCATAGGAAAAGGCGGTGCAATGCTTAAAAAGATAGGCACAAATGCCCGCTATGAAATAGAAAAAATGCTTGAACAGCAGGTTAATTTAAAACTTTTTGTTAAGGTTAAAAAGGAGTGGAGAGACTCAGAGTTCTTGCTTAAAAACTTTGGATACAACGATAAAGATTTTAAACTTGGTAAATAATCATGCAGGAATTTTTAAAGGTTACAGGGATTGTAATCGGAGTGTTCCCTCAAGGTGAATATGACAGGCGTATAACCCTTCTTACAAGAGAATGCGGTAAGATTACTGCATTTGTTAAGGGAGCCAGAAGGCAGGGAAGCAGGTTTCTTGGTATAACCGACCTTTTTTGCTTCGGGACCTTTGAACTGTATGTGGGAAAGAATTCTTATAACGTCCAAAATGCAGAGATTACAAACTATTTTGAGTTTTTAAGGACTGATTTGGAAGCTGCATATTATGGCATGTACTTTTTGGAGCTTTCAGATTATTACGCCCTTGAAAATAACGATGAATCTACTTTGATTTTACTTTTGTATAGGGCACTTCAAGGCTTAAAGAGTGAAGTTTTATCAAATCCCTTTGTTAGAACCGTGTTTGAATTAAAGCTTTTTATGCTTGAAGGAGAGTTTATTCCTCTTGAAAAGATTGGTTCCTTTGACGCAAAAGTCTATAGCGCCACAGACCATATTCAAAGCGTAAAGATTGAAGATTTGTACAGGTTCAGAGTTGATGATGAGACTTTAGAGAAATTAACAGAAATAGCAGATTATGAAAGAAAAAGATTGGTTGATAAGAAACTTCCGGGTCTTGAAATTTTAAAAACCATGATTTAAGAATACAAAAGGCTTGCTTTTGCAAGCTTTTTTGTTTTTTGTGTTGAAAATAAGCAAAATAATGTCTATAATTAATCGGATAATATTTTAGAAAATGAGGAGACATTCTATGGAAAAATCAATGGATAAAATTGTCGCCCTTGCAAAAGCAAGAGGTTTTGTATATCCCGGATCGGAAATTTACGGAGGCTTGGCGAACACTTGGGACTACGGTAACCTTGGTGTTGAACTTAAGAATAACGTAAAGCGAGCCTGGTGGCAGAAGTTTGTTCAGGAAAACCCTTACAACGTAGGTGTTGACTGCGCAATCTTAATGAATCCCCAGACTTGGGTTGCATCCGGTCACTTGGGCGGCTTCTCGGATCCTTTGATGGACTGTAAGGAGTGCCATGAACGTTTCCGTGCAGATAAATTGATTGAAGATTTCTGTGAAGAAAAGGGCATCACACTTCCTAAGCCCATCGATGCTTTCTCTCAGGAAGAAATGAAGAACTTCATTGAAGACAACAACATTCCTTGTCCTTCATGCGGAAAGCACAACTTTACAGATATTAGACAGTTTAACCTTATGTTTAAGACATTCCAGGGTGTAACTGAAGATGCAAAGAACACAGTATACTTAAGACCCGAAACAGCTCAGGGTATTTTTGTTAACTTTAAAAACGTACAGCGTACATCAAGAAAGAAAGTACCTTTCGGTATCGGTCAGATCGGTAAGTCTTTCAGAAACGAAATTACTCCCGGTAACTTCACATTCCGTACAAGAGAATTCGAACAGATGGAACTTGAATTCTTCTGTAAGCCCGGAACAGACCTTGAATGGTTCCAGTACTGGAGAGCATTCTGCCGTGACTGGCTTCTTTCTTTAGGTATTAAAGAAGATGAAATGAGACTTCGTGACCACGATCCCGAAGAACTTTGCTTCTACTCAAAGGGTACAACCGATATCGAGTTTAAGTTCCCCTTCGGTTGGGGCGAACTTTGGGGTATCGCTGACAGAACAGATTATGACTTAACTCAGCATCAGAATACATCCGGTCAGGATATGCTTTATTTTGATGATGAAACAAATGAAAAATACGTTCCTTACGTTGTTGAACCTTCACTTGGTGCAGACAGAGTAGTGCTTGCATTCCTTTGCGCAGCTTATGATGAAGAAAATCTTGGAACAGAGGACGCTCCCGATATCAGAACAGTGCTTAGATTCCATCCCGCGCTTGCTCCCGTTAAGATCGGTGTTCTTCCTTTATCAAAGAAGTTAAATGAAGGCGCTGAAAAGATTTACGCAGAGCTTTCAAAGAAGTATAACTGCGAATTTGATGACAGAGGAAATATCGGTAAGAGATATCGCCGTCAGGATGAAATCGGTACACCTTTCTGCGTTACATATGATTTTGAATCAGAAAACGATAACTGCGTAACAGTTCGTTTCCGTGATTCCATGGAACAGGAAAGAATTGCGATTGCTGATTTAAATAAGTACTTCGAAGATAAATTTACTTTTTAAATTATAGGAGAATTTTTGGATATGAAGGCAATGACTACAAGCGAATTAAGAAAAGCTTGGCTTGATTTTTATAAAGAAAGAGGTCATGTGGATGTAGGTGCCGTATCTTTAGTTTCAGACGGTTCTACAGGCGTTATGTTTAACGTTGCCGGCATGCAGCCTTTAATGCCTTACCTTTTAGGTAAGAAGCATCCTTTGGGAACAAGACTTTGTAATGTTCAGGGATGTATTCGTACAATCGATATTGATTCCGTAGGTGATAAGAACCATTGTACATTCTTTGAAATGATGGGTAGCTGGTCACTGGGAGATTACTTTAAAGAAGAACGTTGTAAATGGAGTTATGAACTTTTAACTCAAGTTTTCGGATTTGACAGAGATCACCTTGCAGCAACTGTTTTTGCAGGTGATGAAGATGCTCCCAGAGATGAAGAAGGCGCTAAGTTTAGAATCCAGTCAGGATTTAAGCCTGAAAACGTTTTCTATCTTCCTAAAGAAGATAACTGGTGGGGCCTTGAATTCGGACCTTGCGGACCTGACTCAGAAATGTTCTATGTTTTGGACGTTCCTCCCTGCGGTCCTGATTGTAAGCCCGGTTGTCACTGCGGTAAATACACTGAAATCGGTAACGACGTATTTATGCAGTATGAAAGACATCAGGATGGTTCTTTAACCCCTCTTGCAAAGAAAAACGTAGATACAGGTTGGGGCTTAGAGAGAAACGTAGCTTTCTTAAACGGAACGGATGACGTATTTAAGATTGACGTATTTGCTCCCGTAATTAAATATATTGAAGAAAAATCAGGCGTTAAATACGAAGCAGACGAAAAGTCTACAAAGTCTATGCGTATTATCGCTGACCATACACGTACAGCAGTAATGCTTATCGGTGATGCAGCAAAGCTTCGCCCTTCAAATGCAGGTGCAGGATATGTATTAAGAAGACTTATCCGTCGTGCGGTTCGCCATGGACGTACACTTGGACTTAAGACAGAAGATTACTTAAATATTGCAGCTGTATATATTGATAAGGTTTATACAGACAGCTATCCCCTTCTTACAAAGCAAAGAGAATTCATTATGACCGAGCTTAAGAAGGAAATCGAACGTTTTGAAAGCACAATCGAAAACGGTATGAAGGAATATAAAAAGATCCTTGATACCAATAAATCAAAGGGTTCAAAGAAGATTAGCGGTGCCGAAGCTTTCTACTTATACGATACCTTCGGATTCCCTCTTGAACTTACAGTTGAAATGGCTTCGGAAGAAGGCTTAACCGTATCAGAAGAAGAGTTCAAGGCTTCTATGGAAGAACAGAAGCAAAAGGCCAGAGAAAACTCTAACTTTGCTCAGAAGGCTCTTGATAACGATGCATTTGAAAAGCTTGATGCTTCAATTGTCAGCGAATTTGTAGGATATGATAAGACAGAGCTTGAAGAAACAATTAAGGCTATGTCAGATAACGAAGAAATCGTAGATACACTTAACGGTGGCGAAGAAGGAACTTTGGTATTTGCTAAGACTCCTTTCTATGCAACTATGGGTGGTCAGAAGGGCGATATCGGTAAGATTACCACTTCTACAGGCGTATTCGAAGTAGAAGAAACAGTTAAGCTTCCCGGAAATCGTATCGGCCACATTGGTAAAGTGTTATCAGGAACCGTTAAGACAGGCGATAAGGCTAAGTTAGAAGTTAACAAGTCTACACGTAACGCTACATGTAAGAACCACTCCGCAACTCACCTTTTACAGGCTGCTTTGCAGGAAGTTTTGGGTGATCATGTAGAACAGCAGGGTTCATACCAGGATAGCCAGAGAACTCGTTTTGACTTTAGTCATTCACAGGCTATGACTAAAGAAGAAATCGAGAAGGTTGAAGCTATCGTAAATGAAAAGATTAATGAAGCACTTGATGTAACCACAGAAGTTATGTCTATAGAAGAAGCAAAGAAGACAGGTGCTATGGCATTATTCGGAGAAAAGTACGGCGAATCTGTTCGCGTGGTTTCTATGGGAGACTTTTCTAAAGAACTTTGCGGTGGTACTCATGTAAAGAATACTTCTGACATTGCAAACTTTAAGATTTTATCAGAATCAGGTGTTGCTGCAGGTGTAAGACGTATTGAAGCAATCACAGGTGCAAATGTCATTGCATATTATAAAAATGTTGAAGAAGAGCTTAATAAAGCATGTGCGACAGTTAAGACTCAGCCTTCAAACTTACTTGACAGACTTTCATCATTAATGGCTGAAGTAAAGGCTCTTAATTCTGAAGTTGAATCCTTAAAGGCTAAGGCTGCAAAGGATGCTCTCGGAGATCCCATGGATGCGGTTTGTGAAGTTAAGGGCGTTAAGCTTCTTGCTACATCGGTTCCCGGCGTTGATATGAACGGATTAAGAGACTTAGCAGACCAGCTTGCTGATAAGTTAGGAGAAGGCGTAATTGTCCTTGCATCGGAAGCTGATGGCAAGGTTAACCTTGTATCAAAAGCTACTGACGGAGCACAGGCTAAGGGAGCTCACGCAGGAAATCTTATTAAAGCTATCGCAGCAATTGTTGGCGGTGGCGGCGGTGGACGTCCCAACATGGCTCAGGCAGGAGGCAAGAACCCTGCAGGTATTCCCGATGCAATCAAGGAAGCTAAGAACGCATTGGAAGGCATGTTAAAATAATCCTAATTTGTCGTTGACAAATTGTTTTATGTTTATTAACATGAAAATGTAAATAGCGACGGATTGTTACTACCCAAGAGTAGGCAAGACCAAATGACAAGCAGGAGCTTGTCGTTTGGTCTTTTTTTATCGAAAAGGTATTGGCCATGGTTATCGACAGAATAATTAACAACAATGTAATAAGCATTTTAGATGGCGACAAAGAAGTTGTTGTCATGGGAAAGGGCATCGGATTTAAGAAAAAGCCCGGAGACAAACTTGATGAATCGGCAGTTGAAAAGAAGTTTGTTGCCGACAATAAAGCAGAAGTTGATAAGTTTGGAGAGCTTATTAAAAGTATTCCCGACCTTCATCTTCAGGTTTCAATGGAAATAATTGAATATGCAAAGCTTGTTATGCCAAGACGTCTTAGCCCAAGCGTGTATATTTCTTTAACAGACCATATTAACTTTGCCTTGGAAAGAGCTAAAAACGGTATTAATTTTTCTAATCCCTTAATTGAAGAAGTAAGAGGATTTTATCCTAGCGAATATCTCGTAGGAGAATACGGGATTGCTTTAATTGAGCGAGAACTTGGTGTTCGCCTCCCTGTAGATGAAGCGGTATCAATAGCCCTTCATCTTGTGAACGCCGAGTATACCGGCGATATGAGCACCACAATGCATGTTACAAGCCTTATAAAAGAGGTTATAGATTTAGTGGAAAATGAACTTGGCGTAAAGCTAAACGACATGGGGCTTTACTATGCAAGATTCATTACTCACCTTAAGTTTTTATCCCAAAGAATCTTTACGGGACAGCTTATGGACAATCAGGACGAAGAGTTCATAAGAATGATTTCGGGTTTATATCCGAAGGAATTTGAAATAAGTGAAAAAATCGGGAAATTCATTTTCGATAAATATAAAAAGACTATCACAAAAGAAGAAGAAGTATATTTAACTGTTCACATTAGACGTATTCAGCCTGATGCGGACAAAAAGGAGGATTAAGTAAGTGGCAGGATTTTTTGAAAAACTTTTAGGAAAAGATAACGGCATTCAAGTATTCGTGCCCGTTGAGGGTGATGTGATAAAGGCAAGCGAAATTAATGACCCCACCTTTTCTGAAGAAATGATAGGTAAAACGGTGGGAATAAAGCCTTCATCGGGAACAGTGTATGCTCCCTTTGATGCTGAAGTTCTTGTGGCTTTTGATACAAAGCATGCAGTTGCTTTAAAAAGTGATGACGGAATCGAATTAATGATTCACTTTGGACTTGATACTGTAAAAATGAACGGTGAACCTTTTGAAATGCTTGTTAAAGTGGGAGACAAGATTAAAAAGGGTGATGTGATTATGAAGGCTGATTTAGAAAAGATTAAAGCCGCAGGCTTTGATACAGTGGTGCCTGTTGTTGTCACAAATCCCGATGAATTTAAATCAATTGAATTTATTACAGGATCCGGAGTTAAATCCACAGATATCCTGGCAAAAATAAAGAAGTAGGAGAGAACAATGAAAAGCTTTAATTATGTAATTAACGACGAACTTGGAATTCATGCTCGCCCCGCAGGCCTTTTGGCAAAGGAAGTTAAAAACTTTGCAAGTGAGATTACTTTAGTTAAGGGGGATAAAAGAGTCTCCGCTAAAGGTGTTATGGGAATCATGACATTAAACGTTAAAAAAGGAGATACTGTCACAGTCGAAGCAAACGGAAGCGATGAAGACAGCGCAATTTCTTCTTTAGAGTCTTTCTTTAAAGGCAATTTATAAGTTAATTTCCGAGGCAGAGAAGGACCTCGGTTAAAAAGGAGGATAAAATGAAGTATTTACAAAAACTTGGGAAAGCTTTGATGCTTCCCGTAGCTACTCTTCCCGTATGTGCTTTCCTTATGGGTATTGGCTACTTATTGTGTCCTGCAACCATGCAGGGCGGTGAAATGAGCGGATTTTTAAACATGCTCGGTTTCTTCCTCGTAAAAGCAGGAGGAGCTTTAATCGACAACATGCCGCTTCTTTTCGTTATCGGTGTAGGCGTAGGCCTTTCCGAGAAAAACGATGGTACAGGTGCTTTGGCAGCATTGGTATCATGGCTTATGATTACTAACTTATTAAGCACAGGTGTTGTTACAACTCTTATTCCTTCAATTGCTGAAAACACAAACAAGGTTATAGCATTTGATAAGATTGCCAATGCATTTATCGGTATTTTGGCAGGTATTATCGGTTCAAGCTGCTACAACAGATTCAAGGGAACAAAACTTCCCGACTGGCTTGCTTTCTTCTCAGGCAAGAGATGTGTTGCGATTGTTTCAGGTGTTGTATCAATCTTCGCATCAGCAGTATTGCTTTTTGTATGGCCTTTGATTTTCCAGTGCTTTATCTGGTTTGGAAATTCAATCGTTGGCCTTGGCGCAGTAGGTGCAGGTATTTATGCATTCTTTAACCGTTTGCTTATTCCTACAGGCCTTCACCACGCTCTTAACAACGTATTCTGGTTTGACACTATCGGTCTTGGTGATTTATCACACTTCTGGGCAGGAGAAACATCTGCTGACGTTTCATGGTCACTTGGTATGTACATGTCAGGTTTCTTCCCTTGTATGATGTTTGGTATTCCCGGTGCAGCACTTGCTATTGTTAAGTGTGCAAAGCCTGAAAAGAGAAAAGTTGCAATGGGTCTTATGCTTTCAGCCGCTATTTGTTCATTCATCTGCGGTGTAACAGAACCCTTCGAATTTGCATTTATGTTCTTGGCTCCCGGCCTTTACGTTGTATATGCTTTGCTTTACGGTATCTTCACAACAATCGTTTCTTTAATTGGATTCAGAGCAGGTTTCTGCTTCTCAGGCGGTGCTACAGACCTTCTTTTCTCAGCATCACTTCCTGCAGCAGCTAAGACATGGTTGATTATTCCTCTTGGTATCGCAGCATTTGCAGTATTCTATTTCTTATTCAGACTTGTTATAATTAGATGGGACTTAAAGACTCCCGGACGTGAAGACGATGATGTAGAAACAGAATTAAAGGCAGTTTTATCAAACGATAACTTTACAGAAGTTGCTTCCATCATCTTAAAGGGTCTTGGCGGCAAGGAAAATATCGTTTCAGTTGATAACTGCATCACAAGACTTCGTTTGGAAGTTAAGGATAACCTTTTGGTTGATGAAAAGACCATTAAGAGCGCAGGTGTTTCAGGTATCATCAGACCTAGCAAGACAAGCGTTCAGGTTGTTGTCGGTACAAAGGTTCAGTTTGTTGCTGACGAATTTAAGAAATTGTGCGATATGTAATTAAATACCGCAAACAGTAATATATGTTACGGGGAGGGGATTTCCCCTCCCTGTATTTATGGAGAAAAACATGCAAGAATTTAGAGGAAAATCTGTAATAGACAAAATTGCAATGGGTGAGGTTAAAGTCTTTAAGAATAAAAAGACAGAAGTAAAAAAGACTTTAATTGAAGATGTTTCCTTGGAAATAGTTCGTTTAGAAGAAGGTTTAAAAGCAAGTACAGATCAGCTTTCAAAGCTTTATAAAAAAGCGCTTGAATCTGTTTCAGAAAACGATGCCGAAATATTTGAAGTTCATAAAATGATGCTTGAAGATGACGGCTTTTTAAATGCAATTAAAGATAGAATAAAAGAAGAAAACGTATGTGCCGAGTATGCCGTTGAATGTGCGAAGAGTGAATATGCTAAGCTTTTTGCAAATATGGACGACGAATACATGCAGGCACGGGCAACCGATGTTAAAGACGTATCCGACAGATTGATTAACAATCTTTTAAATAAAGGAGAGGGTGACTTTGAACTTAAAAAGCCTTCTGTAATAGTGGCTTATGATTTATCGCCCTCCGAAACGGTTTCTTTGGACAAATCAAAAATCCTTGGTATTTTAACCGTTAAAGGCTCCACAAATTCCCATACCGCAATTTTAGCCCGCACCATGGGAGTTGCAGCCATAGTTTCTGCTGATTTTAATTTAGAAAACGTTAAAGACGGAGAAACTATTATTTTAGACGGCTTTGAATCAAAGGCTATTTATGAGCCTGATGATTCTTTAATTTCTTTATATAAAGAAAAATTAGAAAAGCAAAGTAAAGACTTAGAATCTTTAAAGTCTTTTATAGGTAAAGAAACTATTACCAAAACAGGCAAAAAGATTAACCTTTTTGCAAATATCGGAGCACCTTCCGATTTGCCTTCTGTTTTATCTAATGATGCAGAAGGAATAGGTCTTTTTAGATCTGAGTTTTTATATATAGGAAAAACGGAAGCTCCTTCTGAAGAAGAGCAGTTTAACGCCTATAAAGAAGTGCTTGAAAAAATGGGTGATAAGCCCGTTATAATACGTACTCTGGATATAGGCGCCGATAAAAAGGCAGATTACCTTGGTTTAAAAGACGAAGAAAACCCTGCCATGGGCTTAAGAGCAATACGTTTGTGCTTAACAAACAAAGATATATTTAAAACTCAGTTAAGAGCGTTATTAAGAGCTTCCGAATACGGTAATCTACATATCATGTATCCTATGATTACGTCAGGTTCAGAACTTGATAAAATCGATGTAATTTATAAGGAAGTGTTAAATGATGTTAAACCTAAAAAGCTTCCTAAAATCGGCATTATGATTGAGACACCGGCTGCGGCGATTATAAGCGATAAGCTTGCTAAGCGAGTTGATTTCTTTAGTATAGGAACAAACGATTTAACCCAGTATACACTTGCCATGGACAGGCAGGGAGAAAATTTGGATGAGTTTTTTGACCCGCACCATGAAGCTGTGTTACAATTAATTAGGATAACGATTGATAACGCACATAAGGAAGGCATATGGGCGGGAATTTGCGGTGAGCTTGCCGCAGATGAAAGTTTGACTCATGAGTTTATTAAAATGGGAGTAGACGAACTTTCCGTATCCCCCGCAAAGCTTCTTGATTTAAGAAAAGCCATTATATCAGAGTCTTAAGAATATTTTTGTTGACGAATGAATTTTTATCTGATATAACTTTTATGTGTGATTTTGCACGAAATAACCATTCAGTCAGTAGAATGAAGGGACTGAAGGGAGGGAAATAGAGAATGTCAAACGTTATCGTTAAAGAAGGCGAATCATTAGATAGCGCATTACGTCGCTTTAAGAGAAGTTGTGCAAAGGCCGGCATCCAGCAGGAAATTCGTAAGCGTGAGCATTACGAAAAGCCCAGCGTTAAGCGTAAGAAAAAGTCTGAGGCAGCTAGAAAACGTAAATATAACTAAGTTTATTAAGTCCTTGGCTTTTCTGTCAGGGACTTATTACGTTAAATGTTTTTATTATGAGGGAGAGTAACATGAAACTACAGTTAAATTGGTCCAGTTCGATGTTTGGAACCGATTTCTACCACTTAGTCGCATCCTTTGTGATTTATTCCATCCTTGGATGGCTGGTTGAATCGATTTATATGTCGATCTGCAACAAGAAACTGACAAACCGAGGCTTGGCAAAAGGCCCGTTTTGTCCTATTTATGGGTTTGGGGCAACCCTTGGATCTTTGATCTTAAAGCCCTTTGCGGGAAGCTACATGGCGCTTTATATTTCAGGCGCAGTAATCGCCACCGCATTTGAATATTTTGTCGGTGTTTTAATGATTAAGTTTTTAGGTGCACTTTGGTGGGACTATGATGAAAAGCCCTACAACTACAAAGGCATCATCTGTTTGGAAAGTACACTTGCCTGGGGCTTTTATGCAATAGGTGTAGTAAAGTTCTTAAACGGATTTATCACAAGAATTGTCGACAAAATTGAACCTTCAAAAATGATTGCTTTTATGGAAATCGTTTTTGTTATTGCTGTATTTGACTATACAGTTAAGATGGTTAATATTTTCCACGAACCTATAGTTAATACAAAAGACAAAGTAGTGAAAGCTTACAGAAACTTTCATGACAGGTGGTTTTAATTGTGACAAAGATAATCATTATACTTATCGCAATATTGATATTAACAGCGGTTGGAATCTTAATAGCGGACTCCAACCGTTTTGTTGTGAAAGAATATAATGTTTATTCGGATAAAATAAGTAAGTCTCATGACTTTTTGTTTATAAGCGACCTTCATTGTAAAGAATATGGAAAAGACAATGAAAAGCTTTTTAAGGCAATTGATTCTTTAAAGGCAGAAGCTGCACTTGTTCCCGGAGATATTATAACTGCAATTCCCGGAGAATCCACTGAAGTTGCCCTTTCTTTTATATCTCAGTTAAAGAAAAGAATGCCCGTTTATTATTCAATGGGTAACCATGAATACAGGGCTAAGATTTATAAGAAAACTTACGGTGATATGTATGATTCTTATGTAAGCGCATTAAACAAAGAAGGCATAAGAATTTTAGACAATGAAGCCGTTGATTTGGGTGATATAAATATCTATGCACTTACCATAGATAAAAGATATTATAAGCGCTTTAAAGTGCAGGATATGGAAAAAGAATACATAGAGTCTGAAATCGGTAAAATCAAAAACGAAAAGGCTTTTAATATTCTTTTGGCACACAATCCCGATTACTTTGATAATTATGTTTCTTACGGAGCTGACTTAACGCTTTCAGGCCATGTTCACGGAGGACTTTACAGAGTATTTGGCAAAGGACTTTTTTCTCCGAGAATCGCTTTCTTTCCAAAGTATGACGGAGGCATGTTTACTAAAGATAAAAAAGTAATGATTGTAAGCCGTGGCCTTGGCAATCATTCATTTCCGCACAGGTTTTTAAATCCCGGGGAGCTTATCCTCATTCATTTAAAAGAGGTTGAAAAGAATTAGAATATAAGCTACAATATGTAGTGATAAATTGGTGATGAGGACACAACATAATGGCAATACCCGTTAAATTGGAAGCTTTCGAAGGGCCTTTGGACCTTTTGCTTCATTTAATAGAAAAGAATAAAGTAGATATTTATGATATTCCTATTGTGGAAATCACAAACCAGTATCTTGATTATATTAAAGCCATGCAGGATGCGGACATGAACGTTATGAGCGAGTTTTTGGTTATGGCCGCGACACTTGTTGACATTAAGTGCAGGATGCTTCTTCCCAAGGAAGTTAATGAAGAAGGAGAAGAAGAGGATCCCAGAGCAGAGCTTGTTCAGAAACTTTTGGAATATAAAATGTATAAGTACATGTCATTTGAACTTAAAGACATGCAGTTAGAGAGCGGTTTTTCTCTTTGTAAAAAAGAAACCCTTCCCGATGAAGTAAAGAATTTCAGAAATCCCATAGACTATACCGAACTCATCGGTGATATGAACTTAAACAAGCTCCATGAAATATTTAATTTCATGATGCAAAGAAAAGAAGATAAGATTGACCCTATCCGTTCTCAGTTTGGTAATGTTGAAAAAGAAGAAGTGGATATGGAAGCTAAGGCTGCATACATAGAAATGTATGTTGCGGCGCATAAATCATTTTCTTTTAAAAACCTTTTGGAAAAACAGCATTCAAAGGTTGAAATCATCGTAACCTTCCTTGTTATTCTTGAGCTTATGAAGATTGGAAAGATTACAATCGTTCAGGAAGACCTTTTTGATGATATAAAGATTACTGCAGTAGCAGCATAGGAGATTTTTCGTGGATAAAGATACAAAGAAAGCTACTTTGGAAGCGGTTTTATTTGCAATGGGAGAGTCCGTTGAGCTTTCAAAACTGGCTGAAGTAATAGAAGAAGATAAAGATAAGACAAAAGAATTGCTTGAAGAATTAAAGAAAAAGTATGATAAGAAGGATTCAGGTATCGAGTTATTGCAGCTTGAAGATTCTTACCAGCTTGCCACAAAGCCCGGCACCTATGATTCTTTAATAAAGATTTGCAAGGCTCCAAGAAAGATGTCACTTTCCGAATCCGTTCTTGAAACCTTAAGCATCATTGCTTACAAGCAGCCCATTACAAGAATTGAAATAGAAGGTATCAGAGGCGTTAGCTGCGATTACGCGGTTAACAAGCTTTTAGAGTACAATCTTATTTGTGAACTTGGAAGAAAAGACGTTCCCGGACGTCCCCTTTTATTTGGAACAACAGAAGAATTTTTAAGAAGTTTTGGGGTAAAGAGCCTGAAAGATTTGCCCGAGCTTGACACTCTTCAAATCGAAGAATTTAAACACGAAGCAGAAGAGGAAATCAACCTTACTTTGAAAATCTGATTTTATATTAAAAAGCCTTATAAATTAAGGCTTTTTTTATTGCTTTAATAACCTAAAAATATTTTGCTTTTATACTATATCTATGTTATACTTCACTACGAATGTGCTTAAATGAGATACATTATTAACATAAATGGAGGTCAAACCTATGAGTACTACTTCAAACGCAGGTCAGAGAATCCTTTCTCTCCTCGATGAAAACAGTTTCGTTGAAATCGGCGCTTACGTTACTGCAAGAAGCACTGATTTTGATTTGAAACAGGCCGAGACTCCTTCCGACGGTGTTATTACCGGTTACGGATTGATAGACGGCAATCTTGTGTATGTGTACAGCCAGGATGCTTCTGTATTAAACGGTACAGTCGGCGAAATGCATGCAAAGAAAATCGCTAATCTTTATGACTTAGCTCTTAAGATGGGCGCACCTATTATCGGTTTATTTGATTCCGCAGGTTTAAGATTACAGGAATCTACCGATGCTTTGGACGCTATGGCTTCAATCTATGCCAAGCAGGCTCTTGCATCAGGTGTTATTCCTCAGATTTCAGCCATATTCGGTAACTGTGGCGGCGGTCTTGCAATTGCAAGTGCTTGCACCGACTTTACTTATATGGAAGAAAAGAACGCTAAATTATTCGTAAGCGCTCCCAATGCATTAGACGGTAACTACACCGCTAAGTGTGATACAGCAGCTGCTAAGTACGTATTTGAAGCAGGTGAATGTGACGGTATTGGTGAAGAAGCTTACATTCTTTCTCAGATCAGAGACCTTGTTTCCATGCTTCCTAAAAACAATGAAGTTGAAGCTGAAGAAGTTGAAACTTCAGATGATTTGAACAGAGTATGTGAAGGTATCGACGGATGCGCAGGCGACACAGCAATCGTTGCTTCTTTGGTTGCAGACGATAACAACTTCGTTGAAGTTAAAGCTGCTTACGCTCAGGCAGTTGTTACAGGATTCATTCGTTTGAACGGTAACACAGTCGGTGTTGTTGCAAACAGAACAGAAATGTTTGGTGAAGACGGAAAGGTTGAAAAGAAATTTGACGGTGTATTTTGTCCCGAATGTGCTCAGAAGGCAGCTGACTTTGTTAACTTCTGTGATGCATTCTCAATCCCCGTTCTTTCATTTACAAATGTTACAGGCTTTAAGGCTACGGTAGATGCCGAAAAGAAGATGGCTAAGGCTGCAGCTAAGCTTGCATATGCATTTGCAAACGCTACAGTTCCCAAGGTTAACGTTGTTATCGGAAAGGCTTACGGTAGCGCTTATACAATTATGAATTCAAAGGCAATCGGATGTGACATCACAATCGCTTGGCCCAATGCTGAAATCGGCACAATGGACTCAAAGCTTGCTGCAAAGATTATGTACTCTGACAGCGATGTTGATACACAGAATCAGAAAGCTGAAGAATATGCTAAGTTACAGAACAATGTTGTTTCTGCAGCTAAGAGAGGATATGTGGACCAGATCGTAGAACCCGCCGACACACGTAAGTATGTAATCGGTGCGTTTGAAATGCTTTATTCAAAGATGGAAGATCGTCCGGCTAAAAAGCACGGAACAATCTAGAAAGGTGAACGCATGAAAAAGAAATTATTAACTTTGCTTTGTGTGCTTACCTGTGTTCTTTCATTAACCGCATGCGGCAGTGAAAGAAAGTATACTGATTTTGAAAATCAGAAAATCGCTAATTGCGAAACATTGGCATCTTATTCATTAAACCTTGTTTCTCAGATTGGCCCCGAAAAGGCTCCCGAGCTTTTTACTATGTACAATAAAGCTGAAATGAAGACTCTTTATGAAGCTTCAATGGGACAGTTCGGAGTATCTGCAGCGGCAGATTTAGGTGCTTTTGACGGATTACTTACATCTTATAATCAGATGTTATCTGATATGGGCGGAATAGTATCCACAGGTGAATACACATCAACAATCAGTGGTAAAGAAATTATTGTCACAGTTCCTGTAGTGGGAAATGAATGTGACGGACAGATTGTCTTTACTTTCTCAAATGACATCTTCTTTACATTAAAGCAGGGTGATGCTACGGCAAACACCTCACTTGCACAGAAGATGCAGGCAGCGGGATCCAATATGGGTAACGCAGGCTTAAATACTCTTTTGGGTATGGGCTCAGTATTTATAGTACTTATACTTATTTCTTTAATTATTGCTTCTTTCGGTTTGTTTAAGAAGAAGCCTTCAGTTAAGAAAGAAGAAGTTAAGGCGGTTGAACCTGTTGCTTCCAACGATACGGAAGACCTTACAGACGATACCGAACTTGTAGCAGTTATCGCGGCAGCTATTCGCGCATATGAAGGCGCAGGCGCCGGTTCAGCAGATGGCTTCGTTGTTAGAAGCATTAAGAAAGCAAACAGGAGGAATTAATAATGAAGAACTATACAATTACCGTTAACGGAAACGTATACGACGTTACAGTAGAAGAAGGTGCAGGCTCAGCAGCTCCCGCTGCAGCACCTAAGGCAGCTCCCAAGGCAGCTCCCGCAGCACCCAAGGCTGCAGCTCCCGCTGCAGGCGCAGGTTCAATCAAGGTTGAAGCAGGTGCAGCAGGTAAAGTATTTAAGATTGAAAAGCAGGTTGGCGCTTCTGTAAAGAAGGGTGACGCTGTTGTTATTATCGAAGCTATGAAGATGGAAATCCCCGTAGTAGCTCCTCAGGACGGTACTGTAGCAAGCATCAACGTAAACGTTGGTGATGCTGTTGATGCAGGCGCTTGTCTTGCAACATTAAAGTAATTAAAGATTAAAATGATTTAACCAGGAGGATTTATCATGGATTATATTGTTAATACCTTAGACAACCTGGTACATCAGACAGCATTTTTTAACCTGACCTGGGGCAACTATCTTATGATAGCTGTTGCGTGCTTTTTCCTTTATCTTGCTATTGCAAAGGAATTTGAGCCGTTATTGTTGTTGCCGATAGCGTTCGGTATGTTACTTGTTAACATCTATCCCGACATTATCGCACCTCCCGGAGTAGACGGATCAGCAGGCGGATTATTATATTACTTCTATGTACTGGACGAAAAGGCAATTTTACCGTCCCTTATCTTCATGGGCGTAGGCGCTATGACAGACTTCGGACCCTTAATTGCCAACCCCAAGAGTTTCTTGCTTGGTGCAGCTGCTCAGTTCGGTATTTTCGCAGCATATTTCGGAGCTATCGCCCTTGGCTTTAACGACAAGGCAGCCGCTGCAATTTCAATCATTGGCGGTGCTGATGGCCCTACATCAATTTTCCTTGCAGGAAAACTTGGACAGACAAACTTACTTGGACCTATCGCCGTTGCGGCATATTCATATATGTCCCTCGTGCCGATTATCCAGCCTCCCATCATGAAGCTTCTTACTACTGAAAAAGAACGTAAGATCAAGATGGCTCAGTTAAGACCTGTATCAAAACTTGAGAAGATTTTATTCCCTATTATCGTTACGATAGTAGTATGTATGATTCTTCCTACAACAGCTCCTTTGGTTGGTATGCTTATGCTTGGTAACCTCTTTAAGGAATCCGGTGTTGTAAGACAGCTTACAGATACAGCATCAAATGCTTTGATGTATATTGTTGTTATTTTACTTGGTACATCAGTAGGTGCTACCACAAGTGCGGAAGCATTCCTCAACTTATCTACTCTTAAGATTGTTGCATTAGGACTTATCGCATTTGCATTCGGTACAGCCGCAGGTGTATTGTTCGGTAAACTTATGTGTATCTTTACCGGTGGTAAGGTTAACCCGCTTATCGGTTCAGCAGGTGTTTCTGCGGTTCCTATGGCGGCCAGAGTATCCCAGAAAGTCGGTGCGGAAGCAGATCCTACAAACTTCCTTCTTATGCACGCTATGGGACCCAACGTTGCAGGTGTTATCGGTACTGCGGTTGCAGCCGGAACATTCATGGCAATCTTTGGTGTATTCTAAATAATTAAAGGAGAAAGAAAATGGCAGAAACAGTTAAGAAACCTATCGGCATAACCGAAACCGTTCTTCGTGATGCACATCAGTCATTGATTGCAACAAGAATGCCTACCGAAGTTATGCTTCCTATTTTGGATAAATTGGATAAAGTCGGATATCATTCAGTAGAATGCTGGGGCGGTGCTACATTTGATGCATCCTTAAGATTCTTAAAAGAAGATCCCTGGGAAAGACTTCGTAAGATCAGAGACGGTCTTAAGAACACAAAGACACAGATGCTTTTCCGTGGACAGAACATCTTAGGTTATCGTCCTTACGCTGATGACGTTGTATATGCTTTCGTTGAAAAGTCTATTGCAAACGGTATCGATGTAATCAGAATTTTCGACTGCCTTAACGATTTAAGAAACCTTCAGGCAGCCGTAGACGCTACAAACAAGATTAAAAAGCAGGAAGGAAGAGGTGAATCTCAGATTGCTCTTTCTTACACATTAGGTGATGCTTACACACTTGAATACTGGGCTGAAACAGCAAAGAAAATCGAAGAGATGGGTGCTGATTCAATCTGTATCAAGGATATGGCAGGCTTACTTGTTCCTTACAAGGCTGCTGAACTTGTTAAGACATTAAAGGAAAGCACAAAGCTTCCTATTCAGTTACATACTCACTACACATCAGGTGTTGCTTCAATGACTTACTTAAAGGCAGTAGAAGCAGGTGTAGACGTAATCGACTGTGCTATATCACCTTTTGCACTTGGTACATCACAGCCCGCAACAGAAGTTATGGTTGAAACATTCAAGGGTACTCCTTATGATTCAGGTTTCGATCAGAACCTTCTTGCAGAAATCGCAGATTACTTTGCTCCCTACAGAGAAGAGTGCTTAAAGAGTGGTCTTATGTCCACAAAGGTTTTGGGCGTAAACATCAAGACACTTCTTTACCAGGTACCCGGTGGTATGCTTTCAAACATGGTATCTCAGCTTAAGGAACAGCATGCTGAAGATAAGTACCGTGAAGTTTTGGAAGAAATTCCCCGCGTTCGTAAAGACTGTGGTGAACCCCCGCTTGTTACACCTTCATCACAGATCGTTGGTACTCAGGCTATATTCAACGTATTAATGGGTGAAAGATATAAGATGGCTACCGGCGAATTTAAGGACCTCTTAAGAGGTAACTACGGTCAGACAGTTAAGCCTATGAACCAGGAAGTTATCGATAAGGTTATTCCCGGTGAACCTCGTTCAACTGCTCGTTCTGCAGAAGCTACAGGACGTACAGCTCCCGAACTTGAATCTTTGGAAGCTGAAATGAAGCAGTACAAGCAGCAGGATGAAGACGTATTGTCTTACGCATTGTTCCCTCAGGTTGCTACAGACTTCTTTAAATACAGAGAAGCTCAGCAGACTAAGGTTGATGCATCAATCGCTGATACAAAGAACGGTGCTTATCCTGTATAATTATTAATTTTTCAAGAATCGCAAGGTTTTCCTTGCGATTCTTTTTTTATTAATGTATAATAACGGATGTTATTAGGGGTAGTAACATTGGGTAAATTTGAGAAAGGTACGAAGAATAATGGCTAGAAAAGAATTAATCACTAAGAGTGATATTCGTGCAGCGGCTTTTGAAATGGCCAGAAAGTACGGTGTCATTGAAATCACGGCAAGAAAGCTTGCTTCTTACGCGGGTTGTTCCACACAGCCCATTTTCAGAAACTACGAGAACATGGAAGACTGTCTTAATGATGTATATGAAGACTCTCTTCAGTTTTTTGATGCGTTCTACGGCGAATACGATAAAAGTTCAAGAGTACCTTTTGTAAATCTTGGTATGGCTTATATTTCTTTTGCCGAAAAAGAACCTAATTTGTTCCGTTATCTTTTTATGACTAAGAATACCCATGGTATGAATTTATACAACATATTAAACGGACGCACCAATGCTGTTATGATTGAAATGAACAAAGCTAAGGAAAACGGTGCGGATTCGGCTGAGCTTATTTTCATGAAAATGTGGATGCTTATTCACGGAGCTGCATGCATGACAATCACAGGAGACTATGATTTGACAAGCGCACAGACAAGGCTTCAGCTTGAAGATGCCTATAAGGCATTTACGAGGTAGTTAAACATGGCGGAAAACACCGACGTATTATCAAAGATTAATGAACATTTTTCTGACCTTTCAAAAGGCCAGAGACTTATAGCTACATTTGTAATCGATAACTATGACCAGGCAGTGTTTATGACGGCTGCTCAGATTGCCGCTGAAGTAGGCGTAAGCGAGTCTACGGTCGTAAGATTTGCGGTTTCTGTAGGTTATGATGGCTTCCCTGAATTTTCTAAGGCTTTGGAAGTTTGGTATAAGTCTAAAATGAACACAATCTCCATGATGGGAGTTAAGTATGCAAAGCAGTCTCAGTCTGACCTTTTAAACTCTGTTTTAAAGGCTGACATGGAGAAAATGGAAGATACTATTGCAAACTTGGACGTTGAAGCTTTTGAACTTGCCACAAAGATTATTTTAGAATCCAGAAAAGTCTATGTTGTAGGCTTAAGAAGCTGTAAACCCTTGGCTGAATTCTTACATTTCTATCTTGGAATGATAAGAGAAGATGTGGTTTTACTTGGCACCACAAGCGCCAGTGAAATGTTTGAACAAATGATTCATATAAGCGATAAAGATTGTATCATCGGAATAAGTTTTCCGAGATATTCAATGAGAACTCTAAAGGCTATGGAGTTTGCGAATGACAGAAACGCTAAAGTAATTACACTTACCGATTCTGTTCATTCACCCATGAACCTTTATTCTTCATGTAATTTACTTGCAAGAAGTGACATGGTCTCAATTGTGGATTCTTTGGTTGCTCCATTAAGCGTTATAAACGCACTTGTTGTGGCACTTTGCTTAAAGCGTCAGAGCGAAGTCAGAAAGAATCTTGAAAACTTAGAGAGCGCATGGAATAATTATCAGGTTTATTTAAATGATGAAATCAATTTTATAAACGATCAGCCAATCTTAAATTATTCTTTAAACAAAAAAGAGGAAGATGATTAAATGAAGGTTATCGTGGTTGGCGGTGGCGCAGCCGGAATGATGGCTGCCATACACGCAGGCGAACTTCAAAATGAAGTAACATTAATAGAAAAAAACGAAAAGCTTGGAAAGAAGATTTATATTACAGGCAAAGGAAGATGCAACGTTACAAACAATGCGGACATCGACGTTATCTTTAAGAATATAAACAGAAATTCCAAGTTTATGTATTCTGCTTTATACGGATTTGACAATACAGCCGTTTATTCTTTCTTTGAAGAAAACGGATGTCCACTTAAGGTTGAAAGAGGAGAAAGAGTATTTCCTGTTTCAGACCACGCATCCGATATCATTAAAGCCCTCTCAAAGGCTTTAAAAGAAAGAAACGTCAATGTGATGCTAAATACTGTTGTTTCGGATATCAAGGCCGAAAACGGGGCTGTAAAGGGCGTTATTTTAAAGGATAAAACTTTTATTCCCGCTGACAAAGTAATAGTTGCAACGGGTGGCATGTCTTACCCCACAACAGGTTCAACGGGAGACGGCTATAAATTTGCAAAGAAATTCGGTCATACAATTGAAGACGTTAAGCCTTCCCTTGTTCCTTTAATCACAAAAGAAGACTGGGTTACGTCTCTTAAAGGCTTGTCATTAAAGAACGTAGAATGTAAACTTATATCCGACGGAAAGTGTGTTTATAAAGATTTGGGCGAGATGCTTTTTACTCATTTTGGAGTATCCGGCCCTCTTATTTTGTCGGCTAGTTCTTACTTTGTAACTTACAAGGAAAAGGCAAAAGAATTGTCCCTAGTGATAGATTTAAAGCCGGGATTATCTGAAGAACAGCTTGATAAGCGTATTTTAAAAGACTTTGAGGGCGAAAAAAACAAGCAGTTTAAGAACTCTCTTGATGATTTGCTTCCAAAAACTTTAATTCCGGTTATAGTTAATCTTTCCGGAATCGATCCTTACAAACAGGTTAATGAAGTCACCAAAGAAGAAAGAAAGAACCTTGTTTTCTTACTTAAAAACCTTAAGATGACTCCTACAGATACTTCAAGGATTGAAGAAGCCATCATCACAAGAGGCGGTATAAACACAAAAGAAATCAATTCATCCACCATGGAATCAAAGCTTATAAAGAATCTGTACTTTGCCGGTGAAGTAATAGATGTTGATGCTATGACGGGAGGATTTAACTTGCAGATTGCATGGTCTACAGGTTTCTTGGCCGGAGCATGCGAATAAATTTTTAGGAGAGTATATGAGCAATCAAATAGCAATTGACGGACCTGCCGGAGCAGGAAAAAGCACAGTGGCAAAAGGAGTAGCCAATGCATTAAAGTTTGTTTATGTTGATACGGGAGCTATGTACAGAGCAATCGGTTTATCATGCATCAGAAACGGTATTGATATAAACGATGAAGCAAATGTAGTTAAATGTGCCGAAGCATCCGAGGTTTCAATTACTTACATAAATGATGAACAGGCAGTTATTTTAAACGGAGAAAATGTAAACGGATTTATCCGCACACAGGAAATCGGTAATGCGGCTTCCGTTGTTTCTACATACAAAAGAGTGCGTGAAATCCTTGTGGCACTTCAGAAAAACCTTGCAAAAACAGCTGATGTTGTAATGGACGGACGTGATATCGCATCATGCGTTCTTCCCGATGCAAAGGTAAAGATTTATCTTGATGCAAGTGTTGAAGTAAGAGCAAAAAGAAGATATAAAGACTTCCTTGAAAAGGGAAGAGAAGTAGATTTAAAGACTATCGAAGATGAAGTCAGGGAAAGAGATTATAGGGATATGCACAGAGAAAACTCACCCCTTATAAGAGTTCCCGAAGCAACATATGTTGATACATCCGATATGACCATCGACGAAGTCATTGAAACAATTGTTAAAGAGGCAAAGGAAAAGTTTAATGTCTAAAGAAGTTATTCTTTGCGAACATGCAGGATTTTGCTTTGGGGCAGAAAGAGGATATAAGGCTGTCGAAGAAGCTTTAAAAGAAAACATTCCGCTTTACACTTACGGCCCGATTTTAAACAACAAAAACATAGTTAAAAACTTTGAAGATAAAGGCGTTAAAGTAATTGAAAGCGTCGAAGAACTAAAGAATCTTCCAAAGGGTAAGGTAATAATTCGTTCTCACGGTGTGCCAAAAGAAACCTATGAAGCTTTACTTGAAACAGGTTTTGAAATTCAGGATGCTACTTGTCCCTTTGTTAAGAGAATTCACAGGATAGTTGAAAAGGAAAGTCTGGAAGGAAAAACCATTGTTGTCATCGGAAATCCCAATCATCCCGAAGTAAAAGGAATAGTGGGATGGTCCCATTCCGGCGCAATTGTTGTGGAAACGGGAGAAGATATTGAAAAGTTGACAGCATACAAAGATGCAAAGATATGTATTGTATCTCAGACCACCTTCAATCGCAATAAATTTCAAGAATTGGTTGAAATATTCGAAAAAAACAGTTACAATATCAGTGTTATGAACACGATTTGCGATGCTACGTGCATTCGTCAATCGGAGGCTTCTGAATTATCAAAAAAAGCCGATGTGATGATTGTAATTGGGGATAAAGCTAGTTCAAACAGCAGAAAACTTTTTGAAATCTGCAATGCAAATTGTGCCAAAACATACTTCATACAGGAACTTAATGATATCATTGGTCGTCTTCCTAAGGTATCGGGTCTTGTAGGTATTGCAGCCGGGGCGTCTACCCCGAAATATATTATTGAGGAGGTTCAAAACTATGTCAGAAATGACGTTTGAACAGATGCTTGACGCATCATTTAAGACAATACATACGGGAGAGGTCGTTGAAGGTACAGTTATCGATGTAAAGCCTAATGAGATGATTCTTAACATCGGATATAAATCCGACGGTATTCTTACCAAGAACGAATATACCAATGATTCTTCCGTAGATTTAACCAAGGTTGTTAAGCTTGGTGACACATTGGAAGTTAAAGTATTAAAAGTAAACGACGGTGACGGACAGGTTCTTTTGACTTACAAGAGACTTGCTGCCGACAAGGGTTCAAAGAAGCTTGAAGAAGCTTTCGAAAGCCAGGAAATCTTAAAAGCAAAGGTTTCACAGGTATTGGACGGCGGTATCTGCGTTGTAATCGACGAAGTCAGAGTATTCATTCCCGCAAGCCTTGTTTCCGATGTGTTTGAAAAAGACCTTTCAAAGTATGAAGGTCAGGAAATTGAATTTGTTATTCGTGAGTACAATCCCAAGAAGCGCAGATTCATCGGTGATCGTAAGTCCATCCTTGTTAACCGCAAGCAGGTTGCTCAGGAAAAACTTCTTGCAACCATTAAAGAAGGCGATGTAGTTGAAGGTGTTATCAAGAACGTTACAGACTTCGGCGTTTTCGTTGACTTAGGCGGAATTGACGGATTACTTCATATCTCAGAAATGAGCTGGGGAAGAGTTGAAAATCCCAAGAAGAACTACAAAGTTGGCGATAAGCTTACTGTTTTACTTAAAGAGATTTCAGACAAGAAGATTGCTTTATCATTAAAGTTTAATGATACAAATCCTTGGATCGATGCAGAAAAGAAGTACGCAGTCGGAACAGAAGTAACCGGTAAGGTTATGAGAATGGCTGACTTTGGTGCTTTCGTTGAGCTCGAGCCCGGTATTGATGCACTTCTTCATGTTTCTCAGATTTCTAAGGATCATGTTGAAAAGCCTTCAGATGTATTGAAGGTTGGTGATGAAGTTACTGCTAAGGTAGTAGACTTTAACCTTGAAGATAAGCGTATCAGCATTTCAATCAAAGCTTTACTTGCTCCCGAAGAGCCCGAAGCTAAGGCTGAAGAGGAAGGCGATGTTGTAAGCGTTGATATCGATGCTGTCGCAAAGGAAACAGAAGAATAAGTCTTCTTTAATTAATCGTTATAACAAAAGAGATATCATTAATAGGTAGTCATAGTTTGGCTACCTATTATTTTTGAATAATTAACGCAAAAAGAGGGAATTTAGTATGGCATATGATTATGAATACTTAAAGAAAGCGGTATTTGATCTTACTACAATTGATTTAAATGCTTACAAAGAAAAGCAGATGAAGCGTCGTATCGATACTTTGATCGACAAAAGAAAAGTGCAGGGATACGAAAACTATGTTGCTCTTTTAAAGAACGACAGAGAAGCTTTTGAAGAATTTGTAAGTTATCTTACAATCAATGTTTCAGAATTCTACAGAAATCCCGAACAGTGGGAACTTATGGATAAAGAAATATTCCCCGAACTTATTGCTAAGTTTGGTAAGAACTTAAAGATCTGGAGCGCAGCTTGTTCAACAGGTGATGAACCTTATTCATTGGTTATGGCTTTATCAAAGCATGTTCCATTAAACCAGATTAAGATTTATGCTACGGATATCGATAAGCAGATTCTTGAAAAGGCAAAACTTGGTCTTTATTCTGCAAAGAGTATTGAAAATGTTCCTGCAGAGTTTAAGAAGAAATACTTTACAGAAATCGGCGGTTCATACAAGATTTCAGATGAGATTAAATCAAGAGTAGAGTTTAAGCAGCATAACCTCTTAAAGGATCCTTATCCTACAGATTTAAACATGATCGTTTGCAGAAACGTATTGATTTACTTTACAGAAGAAGCAAAGGACGAAGTATTCAGAAAGTTTAATACTTGCCTTGTAAGCAAAGGAATTCTCTTTATAGGAAGTACAGAACAGATTATTAACTATAAAGAAATCGGTTATCAAAGAAAGAACTCTTTCTATTATGATAAGCCTTAATTTAAGCAAATAAAAAGAAAGCCAAACGGCTTTCTTTTTTTGTGCCCTGATTATATAACCATATGTTCAAGTACGTGTGTTGCATATTGAGAGAAGAGTTCTCGGTCGGTTCTTCTTTCATCGGTGAGTTCAAAGAAAAGCTCCTTTGAAGAATAGTTTCTTTTAAAGAAAGGAGTCACCAAAGCATCCCATTCAGGCAAGAATTTTGAATGTTTTCTTGTGTAACAATTTTCTGCCTTGGCTTGTTCTCTGTTTTCTTTTGACACAAATGAAGAAACCGATTTATGAAGGGCAATATCTTCAGCGGGAAGATAGTAGTAATCCTTATAGTTTGCGTAGAAATAACGCATTTCCTCATCGTATAAAGGAACTTTCAACATGCCCTGGTTATCGGATAAGCTTATGTAGCATTTATCATATAAAAATGATACAGGTTTCTTTATTTTAACGGGATATTCAAATAACATTATGATTTCAGAATTTGTGGCACCGCTTTCGTCTTCATAGTAGTTTGCGGATACTTTTGTAACCGTAAGCTTTGAAGAAAAGAGATCGCAATAAGCCAAAATGGGAAGGAGTTCAAGCATTCCTTTAACATCTTCAAAGTTATGAAGAAGGAGGAACTTTCTTAAATCATAATCCTTGGTTTTTACGTATTCATGGTAAAGACCGATTAAATCGCCTCCGGTAAATTCATCTTCACGTTGGATGTCAAGAAAGGTTTCAACCACCTTTTGCTTACAGCTTTCGAGTTTTAAGAAAGTCTTGTAAGGGGAAATCCTTCTGTAAATATCAATTCCCGTAAAGTCATCAAAAGAATACTCCAAAGAGTGTTCTTTACACTTTCCGAGTATAAAGGGAATGTCGAAATTGTTGCCGTTATAATGAATGAGAGTTTTAAAACCTTTTGCAAAAGAGAAGAATTCGTTTAGAATATCTTGTTCTTCCGAATAGGTTTGAGCAAAGAACTGTTTAGTTTTCCATCCGTTGTCGTAATAAAGACAACCAATCAGGTAAAGATTGGCAGTTCTTGCACTAAATCCTGTGGTTTCAATGTCAATGAACAGGATTTCATTTAATGGAGCGATGTTTTCAAGTGGATACTCAAGGCTTACATCGCTTAATACTTCATCTATTATTTCCATATTTAACCCTCTTTGCTAAACATTACGAAATTTATCTTAACAATATATTAGCATTATGCGATTTAATGGGCAATATGCTGATTTTTTTTGCTTAATTTTGGCCGTTTCTTTTTTGACACTAGGTGAAAAAAATAGTATATTAAACTAGTATGAAAATACAAAAAACTATAATGAGAAGGTTGGGTTTCACATGGCAAAGTTGACGTTCAGCGGTGGTATACATCCGTATGACGGTAAAGATATGTCAAAGGACATACCTATCAAAGCAGTTTATCCTGTTTCTGATTTGGTATATCCCTTATCACAGCATATCGGAGCGCCCGCAAAGCCGGTGGTAAGTGTGGGTGATCATGTCTTAATGGGACAGCTTATTGCCGAAGCGGATGGATTTGTCTCATCACCGATTTATTCCGGCGTATCCGGAACGGTCAAAGCTATTGAAGATCATCGTGTGGCTGTGGGAAGTGTCGTTCCCTCCATCGTTATCGAAAATGATGGTCTTTATACCGAAGCGGAGAGTTTTCCGATTATTCCCCTTGAAGAAATGACAAGTGAACAGATTATAGCTCGCGTCAGAGATGCGGGTATTGTCGGCATGGGCGGAGCAGGCTTCCCCACTCATGTAAAAATGTCTGTTAAAGAGCCTGCCAAGATAGATTACGTTATTGTAAACGGCGCAGAATGCGAGCCGTATCTTACAAGTGACTACAGAAAGATGATAGAAGAGCCTGAGAAGCTTATTGACGGCCTTAAAGTTTATTTAAAGGTCTTTCCTTATTCCCTCGGTATTATTGCAATTGAAGACAATAAGGCCGATTGTATTAAGATTTTTAAGGCCCTTACAAAAGAAGAGCCCCGTATAACCGTTAAGGCTCTTCGCACCAAATACCCTCAGGGTTCAGAAAGACATTTGATTTACGCCGTAACAGGCAGAGAAATAAATTCAAAAATGTTACCCGCAGACGTTGGATGTGTGGTAAGTAACGTTGATACCGTAAATTCCGTGGGACGAGCTGTTTATGAGGGAAAGCCCTTACTTCACAGAATTGTTACGGTTACAGGTAATTGCATAAAGAACCCCAGAAACTTTGATGTTTTGGTGGGTACTTCCTATAAAGACCTTGTTGATGAAGCGGGCGGATTTAAGAAAGAACCTGAAAAGATTATTTCGGGCGGTCCCATGATGGGATTTTGCTTGTTTGATTTGGACGTCCCCGTTACAAAGACAGGTTCCGCTCTTTTGTGCTTATCAAATGACGATGTAAGCAAGATGGAACCTTCCGCTTGTATTAACTGCGGAAAGTGCGTCGAGGTTTGTCCAAGCCGCCTTATTCCAAAGAACCTTTCAGATCATGCCGCTCACTTTAATGAAGAAGCATATTTGGAAGAGCACGGTCTTGAATGCGTTGAATGCGGTTGCTGCAGTTTCATTTGTCCTGCAAAGAGACCTTTGTGTCAGAATATAAAATCTATGCGCAAGATGATGCTTGCAAAAAAGAAAAAGTAGGAGGCTTTTAAATGGAAAAATTACTAAACGTTTCATCCAATCCCCATATCCGTTCAAAAGTTACTACATCAAGCATTATGTTTTGCGTTATTGTAGCTTTACTTCCGGCTACGGGATTCGGTATTTTCAGATTTGGAATAAACGCTTTGCTGCTTGTGGTTGTTACCACAGCTTCTGCGTGTTTGTTTGAATTCTTATTTGACCTTATAACAAAAAGAAAGAGTACCCTTGGAGACTTTTCTGCGGCCGTAACAGGCTTGCTTTTGGCGCTTAACTTGCCCCCTGCAGCACCTTGGTGGATAGGCGTTGTGGGTTCTTTCTTTGCAATCGTTGTTGTAAAGATGCTTTTTGGCGGTCTAGGCCAAAACTTTATGAATCCTGCTCTCGGAGCAAGATGTTTCCTTGTTATTTCTTTTGCATCCATAATGACAAACTTTAGTGTGGACGGTGTTTCTTCTGCCACCCCTTTACAGGCTTTGAAAAACGGTGAAGTGGTTGATATCGTTGCCATGGCAAGAGGTAACATTCCCGGCACAATCGGTGAAGTAAGCACTGTACTTATCTTACTTGGTGCCTGCATTTTGATTTTGTGTAATGTAATCGACATTATCATTCCGGGAACATATATCGTCGTTTTCTCACTTTGTATTTGCTTATTCGGTGGACGCGGTTTTGATACCACATTCCTTGCAGCTCATCTTGCAGGTGGTGGTCTTATGCTTGGTGCTTTCTTTATGGCTACAGACTATACCACTCGTCCCATAACAAAGGGCGGACAGTTCATATACGGTATCATTCTTGGTTTGCTTACCGCTGTATTTAGAATATTCGGACCTAATGCAGAAGGCGTTTCTTTTGCGATAATCATCGGTAACCTCTTGGTTCCTTTGATTGATAAGGCTGTTAAGCCTCGTTTCTTCGGAAAAGGAGGTGTCAGAATTTAATGGCTGATGAATTTAAATCCATAGCGCAGATTGAGCGCCAGGAAAGAATGCGTAACAAGAAAAAGTCGGAAGTTAACAATAAAGAAATTTCCGAGCTTATAAAAAATACTTTGATAATGCTTGCGATTGCACTTGTTGCAGGCGGAGTATTGGGCTTTGTGTATGAAATAACAAAAGAACCCATTGCCCAAATGGAAGAAAGAGAAAGAAACATTGCAAACCAAAGCGTATTCATGCTTGCAACATCTTTTTCGGATTCCATTATTAAGGATCATCCTATGACGGATGAAATAAAAGATAAGTATCCGGGCTTTGATGTGGATGATTGTATTGAAGCCTATGATTCCGACGGAAAGCTTTTAGGCTATGTTTTGATGGTTACGTCTCATGAAGGATATGGCGGAGACATTTCATTTTCATTGGGCGTATGTACAGACGGTTTGATTAACGGTATTTCAATTACCGACATATCTGAAACCGCAGGCCTTGGTATGAGAGCTTCCGAGGTTTTGGCTCCTCAGTTTAAAAACAGAAACGAACTAGTTTTTGAAGTTACAAAAACAGGGGCCATTAACGACAATCAGATTGATGCCATTTCAAGTGCCACAATTACATCAAAAGCTGTAACAAATGCAGTTAACGGTGCTTTGGAATACTTTAGAATTTGCTTGATGGGAGGTGCTGGAAATGAATCATGAAAATGATGAAAGAGAATCCTTAATTTCCGAACTTTCCGAAAGATTGTTAAATGGTATTCTTAAGGAAAATCCTACATTTGTTTTACTTCTTGGTATGTGTCCCACATTGGCCGTTACCACATGTGCTGTAAACGGTCTTGGAATGGGCGTTACCACAATGGTGGTTCTTGCTTTAAGTAACTTGTTTATTTCGTTACTTAGAAAGGTTATACCAGATAAAATCAGAATCCCTGCTTTTATCGTTATTATTGCTTCATTCGTTACAATGGTGGAGCTTTTGCTAAAAGCATATATCCCTTCACTTTACAGTGCTTTGGGATTATACATTCCGCTTATTGTAGTTAACTGTATCATCCTTGGAAGAGCTGAAGCATATGCTTATTCTCATGGACCCTTCTTATCACTCTTTGACGGTATCGGAATGGGCATGGGATTTACAATTGCTTTAACCATTATCGGTTCTTTCAGAGAACTTCTCGGTGCGGGAACATTATTTAATGCAAATGTTATGCCAAAGGGCTTTGTGCCTGTAAGCATCTTCATTATGGCTCCCGGTGCTTTCTTTGTACTTGCAATGCTTACTGCAATTCAAAATGCAATTAAGATTGCGGGGGAAAAGAAGGGTAAGGACATGTCAAAGATCCAGTCAGGATGCGGTAAAGACTGCGAAGCCTGCGCTACGGGATGTTCTTTAAAGCCTAAGGATGAAGTTAAGACCGAAGAAGTTAAGGAAGCTAAAGAAACTAAAGAAGTTAAAGAAAAGGCTCCTGTTAAAGAAGAGCCTAAGGCTGAACCTGTAAAGGTAGAAACCTTGGAAGAGCCTGTCGAAAGCGACACTTCCAAAGAAGAAGATAAAGATATAGGAACTACAGAGTCTTCAGAGGTTAAAGAAGAGGTTAAAGAAGAGGTTAAAGAAGAAGCTAAAGATGACGATGACGAGCTTGAACTTTTAGACCTCACAGATTATAAAAATGCAATTAAAAAGACACAAGGCACTGCAAAGAAGCCTACCAGAAAGAAAGCTTCAATGGAAAAAGCACAGGCCATGCTCTTTAAAGCAGAAAAGGAATTAAAGGAGGAAAAGAATGATTAAGAGTTTAATTCTTTTATCACTTGGCTCGGCTTTAATCAACAACGTTGTGCTAAGCCAGTTTTTAGGCCTTTGTCCTTTCCTTGGCGTTTCAAAAAAGGTTAAGACTGCTGCCGGAATGGGAGCTGCGGTCATTTTCGTAATTACGCTTTCAAGCATTGTAACCGGTTTAATTTATAAGGGCATTTTAGCTCCTTTTAATTTAACCTTTTTAAAGACCATAGTGTTTATTTTGGTTATTGCGGCTTTGGTTCAGTTTGTTGAAATGTTTTTAAAGAAGTTTATGCCTGCTTTATATAAAGCCCTTGGCGTTTACCTTCCTTTGATTACCACAAACTGTGCGGTACTTGGTATTGCAATTACAAACGTCCAAAAAGATTATTCACTTTTGGAAGGTACCGTTAACGGATTTGCCACAAGCGTTGGATTTACAATTTCCATCGTCATTTTGGCGGGTATTCGTGAAAAGATGCAATATAACGACATTCCCAAGCCTTTCCAAGGAATGCCTATCGTTTTGATATCGGCAGGTCTTATGGCCATTGCATTCTGCGGTTTCGCAGGATTGCTCTAGGAGGTACAGCATGAATTTTAGCGGTATTATTACTACATTGATAATTATGTTGGTACTTGGGCTTTTTGTAGGCCTGTTCCTCGGTGTTGCTGCAATAGTATTTAAAGTAAAAGTTAATGAAAAGGAAGAAGCTGTTTTAAAAGCTCTTCCCGGAAATAACTGTGGTGGATGCGGATTCCCCGGCTGTGCGGGTTTGGCTGCTGCAATTGCTAAGGGTGAAGCTCCCGTAAACCAGTGTCCTGTTGGCGGTGAAGCTGTTGCTTCTGAGATAGCCAAAATCATGGGTACAGAGGCAGGCAAGAGTGAAAGACAGGTTGCCTTTGTTGCTTGTAAAGCGCATTGCGATGACATTACTCTTGATTATGATTACACAGGTTCTGAAGACTGCAGAATGCTTTCTTTTGTTCCAAACGGAGGCCCTAAATCCTGTAATTACGGATGCCTTGGCTACGGAAGCTGCGTAAAGGTTTGCCCCTTTGGTGCGATTTCCGTTGTTGACGGAGTGGCAGTCGTTGATAAAGAGCAGTGTAAAGCCTGCGGTAAATGCGTTGCTGTTTGCCCTAAGCATTTAATATCCTTGATTCCTTACGATGCAAAATATGCCGTTGCATGTTCAAACAAGGAAAAAGGCGTAGTCACAACAAAGCAATGTAAAGTCGGCTGCATAGGATGCGGAATATGCCAAAAGAACTGTCCTAAGGGTGCAGTAAGTGTAACAGACTTTAATGCCACAATTGATTATTCTTTATGTGCAAACTGTGGTGTTTGTGCAGAAAAATGTCCTAAGAAATCAATCATGAATTTAGGATAAAGGGGATAAATGAAATTAGGTAACGATGACTTTGATGAAGTAAATAAGAATAAGACCTTTACCATAGCGGCCATTATTGCTATTTCCTCTATAGTGCTTATCGTTATGGCAGTTTTGCTTGTAAACAAAAATGCCATTAAGAGAAGATACAAAGAAACCGATGTGGCAAAGAAAGTTACTTCCGTTCAGGATGCCTTTACAATAAGCGATAAAGAAGAAGAGGAAACTCCGATTTTTAAAAGCGATTCTAATCTTACCGCAAGCGACTTAGATTTTTACGATCTTTACAAAGAAGACGAGGAAGAAGCTTCGGAAGAAGAAACCAAAGAAGAAGTAAAGGAAGAAAAGAAGGAAGAAGATTATTCAAACGACGGTCATCATACTTTGGTTGTAAATAAAGACGGAACCTTTGACTGGGTTACAATAAGCCCCAATCTTACAAAGCATGAGTATGACTTTGAAAATCTAATAGATTCTTCCGGTAAGATGAAATATTTTGTAAACAACAAACCGGCCAGTACATGGGGAGTTGATATTTCAAAAGACCAGGGGTATGTAGATTTTAATAAGCTTAAAAAAGCCGGTGTTGATTTTGTAATGATAAGAGTCGGTGCAAGAGGCTATCAAAGCGGTCAGATTACTATCGATGATTATTATTCCGATAACATTAAACGAGCAACTGATGCAGGGCTTTATGTAGGGCTTTACTTTATTTCAGCTGCCACAACTGAGCTTGAGGCAATTGAAGAAGCAAATAAAGTCGTAGAAATGATCGGAGACTTTAGAGTAACTTACCCAATAGCCTATGTAATGAAATTTAACGGAAGCGACACAGCACGTTATGATTCATTATCTAAGAATGATAAAACAATTGTTGCCAGAGCATTCTTAAATACAATAAAAGAAGCCAATCTTATTCCCATGGTTTATGGAGATAAAGAATGGCTTATTAAAGAAATCGATTTATCTAAGCTTATAAGCGAGTTTGATATGTGGCTTTCTCAGCCCAATGAAGAAAAACCCGATTACCCTTATAAGTTTGCCATGTGGCAATATGAGGATCTTGGAACAGTAGACGGAATTTCAGGCTATGTAAATTTTAACATAAGCTTTATTGATTACTCACTTAAGTGATGGCTTTAAGTTTATGATTCTGTCTGAAATCTTAAGGTTTGAGTAGATTTCCGCATATTCCTTATTGGATAAATCCTCAACATAATTTTGAAAGAACTCTTTTTCAAATCCGTTTTTGGTAAGAGTATCGGCCGCCTTGTTATATGCAATGGCGGCTTCTTTTTCGGTTTGATATATGCCTACTACATAATTACTCTTAACGTGGATTGTAGCTTTATATTTTTTCTTTAGTTTCTTTTCAATTTCGGTTACACCGTAAAAGTGATTTATTATCTTTAAATTTTCACGTCTAAAATCAAGTGAATCGGAGTTCACAAATACAAAGTCTCTTCCCTCAACGGAGAAGCTTCTTATGCCGAATCTTTCTTTTATGGAAGTCTGCATACCGTATTCAGCAACAAAATAATGATTGCCTCTGCACATGATTTTATGCTGAGAAAAATAAAACAAATCATCCATATCAAATTTCAATTCTTCAAAAGGAGAATAGAAGTAGCTAAAATCCCTTCTTCGAATGTAGATTGGATTACTGAAATATAAATGATTATCCCTTAAATTAATTAAAGACACGTATTTATCGTATTTTAAAGGGGATGATTCCTGATAATTAAGACAAGAATAGGAGGTATCCTCCATGATTTTTTTTGCAAGAGAATAAGCGGCCGAGGCTTGAATTTCGGACGTATAGCTTCCAAGACTTATATGCTTTTTGTCTATTGTTATAGAAGCTCGGTAATTAAGCTCACCGTTCTTCTTTTTGTCAATATAAACTCCCGGTAACATATAGTTTCTCCTACATAATAAAGTTATCATAATTTGAGTTTATCCTCAATCATAATGTTGTTTTTCACTTTAACCTATTGAACTATCGGGGATTTTAAGTTATCTTAAAAAGAGTAATTTGATAATAAAGGAGATTTCGTATGTTTTATACAAGTACAAGAGACAATTCAATCAAATTGACAGCCTCTCAGGCAATCTTAAAAGGCTTGTCAGATGACGGTGGATTGTTTGTTCCAAGTGAATTCCCCAAACTTTCAAAATCATTAAAAGAGATAAGCGAGCTTGATTACAAAGAAACCGCTTATATCGTAATGAAAGATTTTTTGAATGATTTTACAGAGGACGAGCTTAAGTCTTGTATTGAAAAAGCATATGATTCCAAATTCGATACAGAGGAGATCGCGCCCTTAACAGAAGCCGAAGGTGTTTATTACCTTGAACTTTTCCACGGAAAGACCATTGCTTTTAAAGATATGGCTTTATCGATCCTTCCTCATCTTATGACTACCTCAGCAAAGAAAAACAATTCAGATAAAGAAATCGTCATTCTCACGGCTACAAGCGGTGATACCGGAAAGGCAGCCATGGCAGGCTTTGCCGATGTTCCCGGTACAAGAATCATCGTCTTTTATCCAAAGGGCGGTGTATCAAAGGTTCAGGAACTTCAGATGCTTACTCAGCGCGGTAAAAACGTTAAGGTTGTAGGCGTTAAAGGTAACTTTGATGATTGTCAGTCAAAGGTTAAAGAACTTTTCTCCGATGTTTCTTTAAAAGAAGAAATGGCAAAGAAAGGTTTCGCGTTCTCAAGTGCTAACTCCATTAACATCGGAAGACTGGTTCCTCAGATTGTTTACTACGTTTATGCATATGCAAAGTTATTAAAAGAAGAACGCATTAAAGAAGGCGAAAAGATTAACGTTTGTGTTCCCACAGGTAACTTTGGTAACATTCTTGCGGCTTTCTACGCAAAGCAGATGGGCCTTCCCATTAACAAGTTAATCTGCGCATCAAATGATAATAAAGTACTCTTTGATTTCTTTAAGAGCGGTACTTATGATAAGAATCGTGAGTTTATCCTTACTGATTCACCTTCAATGGACATTTTAATTTCTTCAAACCTTGAAAGACTCATTTATCTTTGTGAAGGCTTGGATGCCGAAAAGAACAAAGAGCTTATGAATAATCTTAAAACATCGGGTAAATACTCATTAAACTCCGAGTTTTCAAAGATTAAAGATGAGTTTGTGGGCGAATACGCATCATGGGATGACTGCAAGAAGAAAATCCATGATTTATACGAAGACACAGGATATGTTATCGATACACATACCGCTGTTGCTGCGGCTTCTTACGATAAATACGTAAAAGAAACAAATGATAAGACAGTAACGGTTATTGCTTCAACCGCAAGTCCCTTTAAGTTTTCACGCTCCGTAATGAAGGCTATCGATTCTAAATACGAAAATGAAGAAGATTTCAAGCTTATTGATATCCTTTCAAAAGCGGCTAATGTGGAGATACCGGAAGCAGTTAAAGAAATTCAGACGCTTCCCGTTATTCACGATACTGTTGTGGATGTTAAAGACATGAAGACAGCAGTAAAAGAAAGCATGAATTTATAATTCTTAATACATAGGGGTTACTTCGTGAAAGTAAAAAAACATATTCTTATTGTTGATGACGTTACGACAAATTTAAAATGTGTGGGCGAAATCCTTAGAAACGACTATGCGTTGTCTATGGCTAAGTCTGGAGAGCAGGCCCTTCAAATGATAGGCAAGGTCAAGCCTGACCTTGTCCTTTTGGACGTTAAAATGCCAGGAATGGATGGGTATGAAACATTCAAAGCCATGAAAGATAATCCGGAGACTTCCGATATTCCGGTTATATTTTTAACAGCAGATACAGAAAACGGAAGTGAAGTTAAAGGTCTTAGATTAGGCGCAAGTGACTTTATAAGAAAGCCCTATGAGCCTGAAATAATGCTTGGAAGAATCGAGAAGGCTTTAGTTCAGGAAGAAAAGAATAAAGCCATTCGCGATGAAGCCTATAAGGATGCTCTTACGGGACTTTGGAACAGAAAGCATTTACAGGATGAGCTTGATTCTTTAAAGGATTCAGACTCAACAGGCTCATTTCTTATTTTCGACCTTGATAACTTTAAGGGAATAAATGATAATTACGGACATGTTGTTGGCGATGCAGCCCTTGTGGCATTTGCAAAGACATTAAAGAACTTTGTTCATAAAGATGATATAGTTGCAAGAATCGGCGGAGATGAGTTTGCCGTTTTTTTACGAAACAGCTATGGAAAAGAGCTTCTTTCAGACAGAATTGAAAACCTGATTACTGAAGTTGAACATGAAATAAAGGTTGTTAAAGAAGATGATTCTTACAGCTCTGTATCAATCGGAATATCGGCATTCCCTTTTGACGGAAGAACCTTTATTGAGCTTTATAATAATGCCGATAAGGCTCTTTACTATGTAAAGCAAAACGGAAAATCAGGATATCATTTTTATAATCCCAGTGAAAAGTATTCATTCACCGATGAAGAAAACAAAGAGGTCATCGATCTTTTTCAATTAAAAAAATACATTGATGAAGAGGACTTTTCCGACGGACCTTTTAAAGTAGAGTATAACAGTTTTAAGAGCATTTACAGATTTTTGAAAAGATACGTCATGCGTACAAATTCAAAAATCCAGATTATTTTATTCTCGCTAAAAGACCTTTCCATCATTACATCTGACAATACGGCAGGGCTTAACAAGTCCATGATAATTCTGGATGAGTGCATTAAAGACTCTCTTCGTAAAAATGATGTTTCCACAAGATATACCTCAACTCAGTTTCTGGTTATCTTAATGGATGTTGATGAAGTAAAGCGCCAGTCGGTTGTTGACAGAATTATGAACAACTGGAATGAAAACAACAATAATCCCAATGTGTTGTTAAAGTACGATATTGAAGAGCTTAAGTCGGAGGGTTAATTCTTAATGGATATAATTACATTGTTCCTTTTCGGAAGCGGAATATATTTGATTTTTATTAATATTAAAATGAAGAAGACAGGTGAAATCCCCAAGGCTCTTATAAGCTCAAAGGTTAAGCTTGACAGAGCAAAGGACATCCCCGGATTCATTAACTATATGTTCATAAGAGGCATTATTTTTGGTTGTATAATATCAGTTTTTAGTGCCGTTACCGTGATTAAAGATTATTTGGCAATAGATTCTGTTGTTTTGTTTGTAATGCAGATTATAGAGTTTGTTGCTATAATATATTACGCGATTGTTGCATCAAAAGCGGCAACCAAGTATTTATTTTAAGTTTTAAACGGAGGTTAGGTTAGAATGACAAATCAGGAATTATACGCACATGTCGATCACACCCAATTGAAGGCATTTGCCACCTGGCAGGATATTGTTACACTTTGCGACGAAGCAGTTAAATATAAGACTGCATCTGTTTGTGTACCCCCTTGCTACATTAAGAGAATCCATGATAAGTACGGAGATGCAGTAAACATCTGTACAGTTATCGGTTTCCCTTTGGGTTACTCTGTAACCGCAGCAAAGGTTGTAGAAGCTAAAGAAGCTATCAAGGACGGTGCTTCGGAAGTTGATATGGTTATCAACATTAACGATGCAAAGAACGGTGACTTTGACAAGATTGAAGAAGAAATCAGAACAATTAAGGCAGCATGCGGAGATAAGATTTTAAAGGTTATTATCGAAACATGTTATTTAACTGACGAAGAAAAGGTTAAATTATGCGGTTGTGTAACAAGAGCTAAGGCTGATTACATCAAGACATCCACAGGTTTTGGAACAAACGGAGCAACTTATGAAGATGTTGCTTTATTTGCAAAGAACGTAGGTAAAGATGTTAAGATCAAGGCAGCCGGCGGAATTCGTACCAGAGAAGACATGGAAGAATTCTTGAGACTTGGCGCAGACAGACTCGGCACCTCAAGCGCTATTTCTATTTTGGAGGCTAAATAATAATGGGAAACATCATTGCACAGAGATTAGTTGAATTACGTGATGCAATGCAAAAGAAGAATATTGATTGGTATTTTTGCACCAGCGACGATTATCATACATCGGAGTATGTTGCAGATTACTTCAAAATTAGAGAGCATTACACCGGTTTTACCGGTGAAAATGCTTTTCTTTTGTTAAATTCTGAGAATGCATACATGTGGGCGGATGGAAGATTCTTCATCCAGGCAGAAGATGAGCTTAAAGGAACAGGCGTTACTCTTATGAAAATGGGAGAGCCCGGAGTTCCTACAGTAAGTGAAAAAATAGCCGAAAGCGTAAAAGAAGGGGAGACACTTTCTTTTGACGGACGCATGGTTTCGACTGCTTTAGGTAAGAAAATTAAAGATATTCTAACAGACAACAAAGCAAAAATGGTTTATGAAGACGATTTTGCGGGAGAACTTTGGAAGGATAGACCCGCACTTCCTGTAAGCCGTTTAATGATTTTATCTGATGACATTACAGGTGAAAGCATTGATTCTAAGTTAAAAAGAATCAGAGAAAAGATGGAAGAAAACAAGGCTTCATACAATTTTGTCGCATGCCTTGATGATATTGCCTGGATTACAAACATTCGTGGTAACGATATAGAATGTAACCCCGTATTTCTTTCTTACATGCTTATCACAAAGAACGAAGCATTCTTGTTTATTCAAAAAGAAGAAGTAAGCGAAGAAGTAGCTGAGTATTTAAAGGATAAAAACGTTAAGATTGTTGACTATGAAAAGGTGCTTTCTTTCCTTTCGGAATACGATTTTGACGGCTCTGTTTTACTTGATACATCAGGCGTTAATTACTCATGTTATAAAATAATATCTGAGAAAGCAAAGATCGTTGATAAAATGAATCCTTCCAAGCTTATGAAGGCCATTAAGAATTCAACGGAAATTAAAAGATTAAGAGAAGCTTATATCGAAGACTCGGTTTGTGTCAGCAAGTTTGCTTACTGGCTTAAAAAGAATGTGGGCAAAATTGAAATCACAGAAGTAAGCGCAGCTGAGTATATTGATAACTTAAGAAGCAAGGTTAGCGATTACATCGAATTATCCTTCCCTACAATCAGCGGATACGGTCCCAATGCCGCAATGATGCATTATAGTGCAACACCTGAAAACCACGCTGTTGTAAAGCCTGAAGGAATGCTTTTGGTGGATTCGGGCGGACAGTACTTAAGAGGTACAACAGACGTAACCAGAACCTTTGCTTGCGGCCCTGTAACCGATGAAATGAAGCTTCACTATTCAAAGACAGCCGCAGGTATGCTTGCTTTGGCTGACGCTAAGTTTTTATACGGATGTACAGGAAGAAACGTAGATATTCTTTCAAGACTTCCTTTATGGCAGCTTGGAATCGACTATAAGTGCGGTACAGGCCACGGTGTCGGATATATCTTAAACGTTCATGAAGGCCCTCACGGCATCAGATGGAAGTATGTTGAAGGCGCTAAAGAAGCTGTCCTTGAAGAAGGCATGATTATGAGTGATGAACCCGGTGTTTACATCGAGGGAAGCCACGGAATCAGAATCGAAAACGTCATTATCTGCTTAAAGGATGTAAATAATTCAGACGGACAGTTCATGAAGTTTGAACACTTAACCTTTACACCTCTTGATAAGGACTTAATCGATACAAAATACCTTACAAAAGAAGATATAGACAGAATCAATGCTTATCATAAGGCAGTTTATGAAAAGACATCTTCTTACTTTGAGGGTGAAGAACTCAACTGGCTTAAAGAAGCCACAGCTCCTATAAAATAATATTTTTTAGAGGAATTTTATTGATTTTACACGCTTCTTTATTTATAATATTGGGCGTATGAAATAAAGAACATATAAATTTTTATATAAGGAGATTAAATATGGCAAAGATCGATTTAACCCAGTACGGTATTACCGGTACTACAGAGATCGTTTACAACCCTTCTTACGAATTGCTTTTCGAAGAAGAAACAAAGGCCGGACTTCAGGGCTTTGAGGTTGGTAAGGTAACTGAACTTGACACAGTAAATGTTATGACAGGTATCTACACCGGACGTTCTCCCAAAGACAAATACATCGTTATGGATGCAAATTCTAAGGACACTGTATGGTGGACAACAGATGAGTACAAGAACGATAACCACCCCATGAGCGAAAAGGTTTGGGAAGAAGTTAAGGCTCTTGCAAAGAAAGAACTTTCAAACAAGAGACTTTTCGTAGTTGATGCTTTCTGTGGTGCAAATGCCGATACTCGTATGGCAGTACGTTTCATCATGGAAGTTGCTTGGCAGGCTCACTTTGTTAAGAACATGTTCATCGTTCCCACAGCTGAAGAAGAAGCAAACTTCAAGCCTGATTTCACTGTTTACACAGCATCAAAGGCTAAGGTTGAAAACTTCAAGGAACTCGGTCTTAACTCCGAAACTTGTGTAGCATTCAACATCACATCCAAGGAACAGGTTATTCTTAACACCTGGTACGGCGGAGAAATGAAGAAGGGTATGTTCTCAATGATGAACTACTTCCTTCCTCTTAAGGGCATTGCTTCAATGCACTGTTCAGCAAACACCGATATGGAAGGTAAGAACACAGCTATCTTCTTCGGTCTTTCAGGAACAGGTAAGACAACACTTTCAACAGATCCTAAGCGTCTCCTTATCGGTGATGACGAACACGGTTGGGATGACAACGGTGTATTCAACCTTGAAGGTGGTTGCTATGCTAAGGTTATCGGCCTTGATAAAGAACATGAACCTGATATCTACGGCGCAATCAAGAGAAACGCACTTCTTGAAAACGTAACTGTAGATGCAGCAGGAAAGATTGATTTCGATGATAAGAGCGTTACAGAAAACACTCGTGTATCTTATCCTATCGATCACATTAAGAACATTGTTAAGAAGGTTAACGGAAAGTCTTCAGGTCCTGAAGCTAAGAGCGTTATCTTCCTTTCAGCTGATGCATTCGGAGTACTTCCTCCTGTATCAATTCTTACTCCTGAACAGACACAGTACTACTTCTTGAGCGGTTTCACAGCTAAGCTTGCAGGTACAGAACGTGGTATCACAGAGCCCACACCTACATTCTCAGCTTGCTTTGGTCAGGCATTCCTTGAGTTACATCCTACAAAGTACGGTGAAGAACTCGTTAAGAAGATGAAGAAGTCAGGCGCTAAGGCTTACCTTGTAAACACAGGTTGGAACGGAACCGGAAAGAGAATTTCTATCCCTGATACAAGAGGTATCATCGATGCTATTCTTGATGGTTCAATCAACAGCGCTCCTACTAAGAAGATTCCTTACTTTGATTTCGAAGTTCCTACAGAACTTAAGGGCGTTAACACAAACATTCTTGATCCCAGAGATACATATGCTAATGCTTCCGAATGGGAAACAAAGGCTAAGGATCTTGCAGAAAGATTCATCAAGAACTTCAAGAAGTATGAGACCAACGAAGCAGGTAAGGCACTTGTTAAGGCTGGCCCTCAGCTCTAATTCTTAGTTAGATTCATTAAAGACCGAAAGCGATTTGCTTTCGGTCTTTTTTTATTATAAAATAGCGATATATATAATTTTGAGAGTGAGATTTTAATGGAGAAAAACTATAGATTATCTATTGCCTACGATGGAACAAGATATTACGGTTGGGAGCATCAACCAAATACAGATATGACAATTCAAGGTAAACTTGAAAATGTATTTGAAAGAATGGTAGGTGAGCCTGTAAAAATAATATGTGCGGGAAGAACAGATGCGGGTGTTCATGCAAAAGCAATGATTGCAAACGTTGTGCTTAATACTGAATTATCCGAAAAAGAGATTCTTGATTATTTAAATAACTATCTTCCCGAAGATATCTGCGTAAATGAAGTAAAGATTGCTTCAGACAGGTTCCATGCAAGGTATAACGCTACAGGAAAGACATATTGCTATACTTGTTACATCGGGCCCACAAAGCCGGTGTTTGACAGAAAGTATGTATATACTCTTAATGCAGTTCCGGACATTGAGCTTATGAAAAAGGCTTCCGAGTACCTGATGGGAGAGCATGACTTTGCAGCCTTTTGTTCAAATCCCAGAATGAAGAAATCCACAGTAAGGCTTGTTGATAAGATTTTGATTGAAAGAAAGGGAGATTATTTAACCTTTACTTATCATGGAACAGGTTTCTTGCAGCACATGGTTAGAATACTTACAGGCACACTTTTAGAGGTTGGGCTTAAGAAAAGATCTCCTGAAAATATGCTTACTCTTTTAGAAAACAAAGACAGGAAAGCAGCTGGAGAAACAGCTCCTGCATGTGGCCTTAGCCTTGTATGTGTTGATTATTCATAGGAATTATGTTAATATAATCATAACCTGAGGTGTTCGATTCTTAATTTTGAACCTACAGTTACTTTAAACGGGATTCCTATATCCTCATGTAGATGTCAGGCCATCTTGCAATGGAAGGCAGAAGCATGTATGCGGTCACCCACCTAGATTCGTTCTAGGAGTCAAAAAAGAGTCGGCATTTCGGGGCTTATTTAAAAAAGCGGCTTTATGGCTGCTTTTTTAACTTTGGTGAAGAGTATGAAAAGACTATTAAAGATTCTTTCAAACTTTGGTAAACAGATTAGAGAAGATAATATCAGTTCATACGCATCAAGTTGCGCTTTCTTTATTTTTTTATCTTTAATCCCCTTAATTATGCTTCTTTTTGCCATATTGCCATATACTCCGGCAGATTCGGCAATACTTTCAAATCTTATTTTAAATGAATTTCCGGCAGGTACCGGCGCTATGATTGTAGCAATTTTGGAAGATGTGCCAAGAAAGTCTGCAGGGCTTGTATCCGTTACAGCCATTGCTATGCTTTGGTCTGCGGGAAAAGGAATCAATTCTTTGATTCTTGGCCTTAATGCCATAGACAGAAATACTGATAAACGTAACGGCCTTCTTGTAAGAGTGCTTGCTACACTTTATACACTTATCTTTTTAATCGGTATCATAGCTTTATTAATACTAGTGGTAGGCGGTAACTTTATAAAGGGTCTTTTATTTGACCATTTCCCAAATCTTTCAAATGTATTCAATGTGCTTGTAAACTTTAGGTCATTAATTTCAATTGTATTAATGACTGTGGTTGTATGTTTGTGCTACGCACTCTTACCTTGTAAAAAGCATAAGTTTAAAGAAGTTTTTCCGGGAGCTGTGATTTCATCACTTGCCTGGACCGGCTTTTCCTATCTGTTTTCTTTTTACGTAGACAGATTTAACGCATTTGACATATACGGAAACTTTACAACAATCATCATTTTGATGGTATGGCTTTACTTTGATATGTTTATTCTTTTCTTGGGGCACAATTTAAACAGGTATTTTAGGCCCGTCATTTTAGCTTTTCACGAAGAAAAGAATTTAAAGAGTATTAAGGGGCAACTTGAGAGCTTGGAAGAAGATTAGTATTGATAAATTAAGGCCTTCAGTGTATTCTAATTAAGGCATAAATAGTACTTAATTTTAAATAAAAATATAAAGATAGGAGTTAGTTTATGGAAAGAAAAAATGTGTGGGAAAGCTATTCCACAAAACAGATTCGTGAATGTGACCTTTTTAATAAGGAATACCGTGATTTCCTTGATAACGCCAAGACAGAAAGAGAAGCTGTAAACGTTATCGTTAATTTGGCAGAAAAATCCGGTTATGTTGAGTTTGAAGAAGCCGTTAAGAAAAAGAAAGGCTTAAAGAAGGGCGATAAGGTTTATTCAGTTGTTATGAATAAGTCAATCGTATTATTCAATATCGGTGAAGAGCCTCTTGAAAAGGGTATGAACATCCTTGGAGCTCATATCGATTCTCCCCGTATTGATATTAAGTCTTATCCTGTATATGAAAACGGCGGATTTGCTTTCCTTGATACTCATTATTACGGCGGTATCAAGAAATACCAGTGGGTTGCTCAGCCTCTTTCTTTACACGGCGTAGTGATTAAGAAAGACGGAACCACAATTGAACTTTCCGTAGGTGAAGATGAAGACGATCCTGTTTTCTTTGTATCAGACCTTTTAATCCACCTTTCACAGGAACAGCTTGAAAAGAAGGCTGCAAAGGTAATAGAAGGCGAAGCTTTGGATATTATCGTAGGTAACAAGCCTTTGGTTATCAACAATTCAAAGAAGGCAGACAAAGAAAACGAAAAGAAAGAAAAAGATCCCGTTAAGGCTATGCTTTTAAAGCTTTTAAAGGATGAATACGATGTTGAGGAAGAAGACTTCCTTTCAGCAGAACTTGAAGTTGTTCCCGCAGGTAAGGCAAGAGAAGCAGGCTTTGACAGAAGCATGATTTTAGCTTACGGTCAGGACGACAGATCATGCGCATTTACTTCTTTATATGCAATGCTTGTTACTCCCAATGTAAAGAGAACAGCTTGCTGTATTTTAACAGATAAAGAAGAAATCGGAAGTGTCGGTGCTACAGGTATGGCATCACAGTCCTTTGAAAACATCATTGCCGAAATGGTTAACTTAGAAGGCGATTACAGCGAATTAAAGGTTAGAAGATGCCTTTCAAATTCAACAATGCTTTCTTCCGACGTATCAGCAGCTTACGATCCTTCATATGATTCAGCATTTGAAAAGAAGAATGCCGCATTCATGGGACAGGGTATGGTATTTAACAAGTTTACAGGCTCAAGAGGTAAATCAGGTTCAAACGATGCAAACGCTGAATACATCGGATACATCAGAAAGATTATGGATGATGCAAAGGTTATTTATCAGTTTGCAGAGCTTGGAAGAGTTGACCTTGGCGGTGGCGGAACAATCGCTTACCTTATGGCTAAGTATGGCATGAATGTTATTGATGCAGGTATTCCCGTGCTTAACATGCATGCTCCTTACGAATGTACAAGCAAGGCAGATGTGTTTGAAACAATGAGAGGTTATATGGCATTTCTTAATGCACCCGGAATGTAATTATTGATATGGAACAGATTTTAAAATCAGATTATTATTACGATCTTCCCGAAAGATTGATTGCTCAAGACCCTTTGCTTAAAAGGTCTGACTCAAGACTTATGGTTCTTGATAAAGAAACAGGGGAGATTGAACATAAGCATTTTTATGATATAAAACAATACCTTAAGCCCGGAGATTGCCTTGTGCTTAACAACACTAAGGTTATCCCCGCCCGATTAATGGGCACAAGAAAAGATACAGGCGCAGTCGTTGAAGTGCTTCTTTTAAAAAGACGCGATGCAGACACCTGGGAAACTTTGGTAAAGCCCGGTAAGAAGGCTAGAATCGGCCAGATAATAGAGTTTGGTAACGGTTTACTTACTGCGGAAGTTATAGGCATTGAGGATGAAGGAAACAGAATCATTAAGTTTTACTATGAAGGAATCTTTGAAGAGATTCTTGATAAGCTTGGTGAAATGCCACTTCCTCCATATATCACACATAAACTTCAAGACAGAAATCGCTATCAGACAGTTTATGCAAAGTATGAAGGCTCGGCTGCGGCACCTACCGCAGGGCTTCACTTTACAAATGAGCTTCTTGATGAAATAAGAGCTATGGGCGTTAAAACTGTTTTCGTGACATTGCATGTTGGTCTTGGAACATTCAGACCCGTTAAAGAAGAAAACATATTAAACCATCATATGCATTCTGAGTTTTATCAGGTGACCAAAGAAGCTGCCGATGAGATTAACGCCACAAAGAAAGCAGGCGGAAGAGTAATATGTGTCGGCACCACAAGCTGCAGAACAATTGAAAGTGCTTCAGATGAAAACGGAATTGTAAGAGCAGGCTCAGATAATACCGAGATATTTATTTATCCCGGATACAAGTTTAAAGTTCTTGATTGCCTTATTACAAACTTCCATCTTCCGGAGTCTACGTTGATTATGCTTGTAGCTGCACTTACAGGCAGAGAAAATATTCTCAATGCTTATAAAACAGCGGTTTCCATGGAGTATCGTTTCTTTAGCTTTGGGGATGCTATGTTTATTCATTAAGCCTTATAACTATTATCTTTCTATTTACAGAAATATTTTTATTGGATAAAATAAATTTAGAGTTTTCTTGTAATAGTGGAGGGTTAATATGGAAGAAAAAAGAAAAAGCAAGCGTACAGAGCTTCTTTCAAAAATTATATTAAAAAGATTGGATGGCTCAAGAGTTGAGGAAGCTTCCATTGATGTAACCGACGTGTCAAAAACAGGTGTCGGATTCATCTCAAAGAAGGCTCTTTCAATCGGCGGAGTGTATGAAGCTTATCTTACAATCTGGACAAAAGAAGTGTTACATGCTTTTGTTGAAATCGTAAGAATTGAAAAGTGCGACGAAGGCTATGCATACGGTGCAATCTTTATCGGAATGCCCGAAATGGATGCAGCCAGAATCGAGACTTATCAGACAGTTGAAGATCAGACAGCTGAAGAATAAAATGTGATATTTTTTAAGAGACTGTGAAAGCAGTCTCTTATTTTTTTGCGTAGTTTCTTTAAGCTTTTGATTGACAATTTAATGACTTTTTCGACAAACTGCTGACTTGCGTGTAAATATAAATATTTTTGACACACTTTTGCACAATTTGCTTGTAAACTTCCAATGTGTCTTGTAAAATATATACATGAGCTTTGATTTTTCAATGAATTCTTTGGAAGATTTGAACAATCAATCTCAAACGACTTACATTGGAGGAATAGGCTATGAATGTTTACACAACGGACAAAATCAGAAATGTCGTTTTGCTGGGACATGGTGGTTGTGGAAAGACGAGTCTTGCCGAAGCAATGGCATATCTCGCAGGTCTCACATCCAGAATGGGCAAGGTAGAAGACAAGAATACTTTGAGTGACTTCGGTAAAGAAGAACAGAAAAGACAGTTTTCAATTAATACCTCTCTTATAGCTCTTGAATGGGAAGGCGTTAAAATAAACTTGTTGGATACTCCCGGATACTTTGATTTTGTCGGTGAAGTTGAAGAAGCAGTTGCAGCTGCCGATGCGGCTATTATAGTAGTTTCCGGTAAATCCGGTTTTGAAGTTGGTACAGAAAAAGCTTGGGATCTTTGTGAAAAGCATAAACTTCCCAGATTTGTATTTGTAACCGACATGGATGTTGATAATGCATCCTTTAAGAATGTACTTGAAACAATGACAGAGAAATACGGAAAGAGAATGGCTCCTTTCCATTTGCCTATCAGAGAAAATGAAAAACTTATCGGATACGTTAACGTTATTTCTGAAACAGGTAATAAGTGGCAGGGCAAAGATGCCGTTGAAATTCCCGTTCCCGAATATTCCAAAGCAAACTTACAGCAATATCGTGAAACCTTAATGGAAACGGTTGCTGAAACAAGTGAAGACTTTATGGAAAGATATTTCGCAGGAGAAACCTTCTCGGATGCGGAAATCAGATCAGCACTTCGTACCAATGTTATTGATGGTTCTGTAGTTCCCATGACAATGGGCTCAAGCCTTCTTTGCTATGGTATTTACACACTTTTGGATGATATCGTTAAATACCTTCCTTCTCCCGAAAACTGCAAGATTGCAGGCGTGAACATGAAGAATAATGATATCTTTGAAGCTAACTACGATTTCTCAAAGGCTAAGTCAGCATTTATATTTAAGACAATCGTAGATCCTTTCATCGGAAAGTATTCCCTTATAAAGGTTTGCTCCGGTGTATTTAAGGCCGATGACTCCATTTATAACTTAGATAAAGACATTGAAGAAAAGGTTTCAAAGCTTTACACCATGCAGGGTGGTAAAGCAGTTGAAGTATCCGAACTTCATGCCGGTGACCTTGGCGCAATTGCAAAGCTTACAGGCGCAAGAACAGGTAACTCTCTTTCAACAAAAGCCAATCCCATTAAGTATGGTATGTTTGAAATCTCCAAGCCTTATACTTACATGAGATATCGCCCTGTAAACAAGCAGGATGTTGATAAGATAAGCCAGGCACTTCAAAAGATGATGCATGAAGACTTAACTTTAAAGAATGTTAATGACTCAGATAACGGTCAGACACTTCTTTATGGTATGGGAGATATGCACCTTGATATCGTTACATCTATTCTTAAGAACGAATACAAGGTTGAAATCACTTTGGAAAAGCCGAAGGTAGCTTTCAGAGAGACGATTAAGAAAAAATCAGATGTTGAATACAAATACAAAAAGCAGTCGGGCGGTCACGGACAGTATGGTCACGTTAAGATGCGTTTCTCACCTGCAGATGACATTACCGTTCCTTATGTATTTGAAGAAGAAGTTGTTGGCGGTGCAGTTCCCAAGAACTACTTCCCGGCAGTTGAAAAGGGATTACAGGAATCAGTATTAAGAGGACCTTTGGCAGCATATCCCGTTGTTGGTGTTAAGGCTGTTTTATATGATGGATCTTATCACCCTGTAGACTCTTCAGAAATGGCATTTAAGGTTGCTACAGCTCAGGCATTTAAGAAAGGCTTTATGGAAGCAGGTCCCATCTTACTTGAGCCTATTGTAAGCTTAAAAGTAAATGTTCCTGATTCTTATACCGGTGATGTAATGGGTGACTTAAATAAGAGACGAGGCAGAGTTCTTGGTATGACACCTGTTGCAGGCGGAAGACAGATCATAGAAGCATCCGTTCCTATGATGAGCTTATTCGGTTACTGCACAGACCTTCGCTCAATGACCGGTGGACGCGGTGAATATGAATATGAATTTGACCGCTACGAGCAGGCACCCAGTGATATTCAGGATGCACAGGTTAAAGAAAGAGCAAGTAAGGTTGCCGAAAGTAACATTGATGCTTAATTTGTAAAAATTATTTCGACTGCTCCTTTTGGGGGCAGTCGATTTATCTTTCTTTTAATTTTTTGTAAATTATCCTGCAATAGAATTAAATGAAATTGGAGGAGAGATATGACATTAGAACAGAAAACTAAACTTGAATCTTTGGGAGTTGATCTTGAAGAAACCTTAGAGCGGTTTGTTGATAACGAAGAGCTTTATTTAAGATGCTTGGGCAAACTTCTTCAAGATAAAAACTATAACGGAATGTTTGAAGCCATAAATTCAAACAATCCTTCGGCGGCTTTCGATGCAGCCCATGCGCTTAAAGGTGTTACGGCTAATTTGGGGCTTAACCGTTTATATCTTGAAATGAAAGAAATAACTGAAGTATTCAGAGCGGGAAGCTTAGATTATGATTCCGGAAACATGGAACGAATTAAAAAAGATTACGAAGAAGTTGTTGATACAATAAAAGCATTATAAAAAACACCCTTTGGGGTGTTTTTTATTGCTTTAAAATAAAAGTGATTCACAACATATAGTTTTTTCTATTGTAAATTTTTCAATATATAGTAAAATAAAGATGATATTAAATAAAATTAGGTGGACTATATTCAAATGATGTTTGTAAACGGTGAGGCATTCAGTAATAAAACTGAATATGAGAAGGCCTTGCTTGATAAAGAAGTTATAGATGAGATAAAGGCGCAATACGATTTATCCACTATTGATGGCATCAAGGGCGCTTATACAGAGCTTCAGGCCGTCACTTTCAGAACCGTTGTCGGTGATAAGTTTGACGATGAGGTTTTTGATTTATACACAAAAGTAAAAAACGGTGAGTTTAAAGAGAATAAATCAGTCGCTGTAAGTAAAGCAAAGGGTAAAAAATCCGATTCAAAACCCGGCAAAGAAAAGTCTTTAAATAAAAAAGCAAAGAAGAAGTCGTCAAAGGGGCTTCCTGAATATGACGAAAAATATAAGGCCGAAATTGAAAATGAATTAAAAAAGCAGAACAGAGTAAGGCGATTTGTTATAGCTTTACTTCTTGTTGTGGGCCTTGGTTCAATCGGATATTACGTAAAATATTACTCCGATGCAATGAAGCTTCAAAAAAATTCAGAAAATTGGAGTGAACTTAAGGACGAAAATTATTCGCAGATTTTAAAGGATGTCAAACCTGTAGTGAATAAAAAGTATGACGAAGAAGTTGTTATACCTGACATTCTTGATGAATATCTTGCCTTATATAACAAAAATAAAAGCCTAATAGGATGGATAAAAATAGCCGATACTATAATTGATTATCCTGTTATGCAAACTAAAGACAACGAATACTATTTAAAACACAATTTTGATCAGAAGAAAGATGACAATGGTTGCATCTTTTTGGATTGCAATTGTGATGTTGTGCTGGGAAACGATAACTGGATATTGTATGGGCATCATATGAACAACGGTAAGATGTTTTCTTCCCTCATTAAATATGCCAATGAAGATTATTACAAAGAGCATAAAATAATCGAATTTGACACCATTTATGAAAAGGGAAGGTATGAAGTTATGTATGCCTTTCGTTCAAGAATCTATACAGCTGACGATGTCAGATTTAAATATTATCAATTTATAGATGCTTCTTCCTATGAAGAGTTTGAGTCTTACATGGAAGAAATGGCCGACATGTCTTTGATAGACACCGGTGTAACAGCAGAATACGGAGATAAGCTTTTAACACTTTCAACCTGTGATTATCAGGAAGAAAACGGAAGATTTGTTGTAGTCGCAAAAAGAATCGACTGAGCGTAAGTCAAAGGAGAAAAAAATGGGAGTATTGAAGACTAAAAAGAAATTACCCAGGAGAGTAAAGAAAACCATAAGGAGAACTGTATCGGCTCTTTGCATGGTAAGTGCTATTATCGTGGCACTTGTTCCCGCAAAACCTACCGAAGGTTATACTCAAATACCTGCCGCTCAAATCACCGCATTGGAATATGGCTATGGGGTTAGTGATGATGGGTCGGATGATATTACATTAAATCTTGGCGGAGCCGATTTAGGAAAGTATAAACCGACTAATACACTTTCTCCTTCTCAAGTTTATAGAACATATTCTACTCGTCGTAATCCTGAAGGAAAGTATGAATACAGTTGGCAGTTTCTTGCGTATGATCAGACTTATCAAGGATCTACTCAGGGTGTAATTTGTGCATATAACTCGACTTATACGGTTGATTTGTTGGAAGTTAATGCTTATTTACCGATTGAGTATGTAACTGTAACTGAGGCTGAATACAAAGAATTCTATGATGCCTTTGATGCAGGTAAGACAGCAAATGCGAGTGAAATAACTGTAGGCGGTTATACATATAAGAATCGATATACAATGAACTCGTTTGCAAACTCTATAGTTGATGGAAGTGACGAGTATTTTATCAAGAAGTATTTCCCTGTTAATTATGATAACTATAAACAGGATTATTTGGCATGGCAGGATAAAGTAAGTCAATATGAGGAGTATGAGAGATGGGTAACAAATGGTTCGAATGGTAATCCTCCGAATAATCAGCAAACACATCCCGGTGCGATTGAACCACTTGTGGTTTATGTAAGCGACCTCCCGACAAATAATGATAATCAGCCTAAACGTACATATTTCTGTGAAGTTAATAAGAATTATAATAATTCTACTTTGAACTTAAAGGGTTATGAACTTCAATATGCCTATGACTTTACTGTTCCCGATCCCGGCCCCGGTTTGGCAACACCCGGAATTTATCTGGCAAAAGGAGAGCCTAATGAAGGCTTTTTGACCGGTAATTCATCTCCTAATGATACATTAGGTTTTTATGTCAAAGGTAACAGAAAAATCTTGGCTATAGGTGATCAAGCGTTCAAAGATGTTAATGGTGTAGAAAGAATGCGCTTATCAGGTGATATTGCGCTTATCGGTGATGAGGCATTTGAAAATTCATTCATTAGAGAGATTGAGTTCTCAAACATTTCCCAGATTGGTAACAGAGCTTTTAAAAATTGTACCAAGCTTGCAAATATAGCATTCGGATCTAAAACCAGTGTTATTGGAACAGAAGCCTTCCAAGGTTGTGGTGCCCTTGGCAGCCTGGAGTTTCCTAACACTATACAGAAAATAGGTCCCGGCGCATTTGCGGAATGTGATCATTTAAGACGACTTGATTTATCTCAGGTTGCACAACCAAATGCAGAAATCGCCGGATTTGCATTTTATAACAGTATTGCTTTGGATTCAGCATCTTTCTCTGATTCAATAACGATAATAGGAGATGCTTGTTTTGCATGTAAACGAGGAGCTACAGGTGGATGGGCCGATGTAAAGTTGCCGGATAATCTGTCCACATTTGGTGATTTTATGTTTGCAGGTCGTGGAAATATGGTTTCTTTGACCATGCCTACCAACTATGGACGTAATCAGTCACCGGCTGCTCCAATTCCTGAGCATTTAGTATGGAATTGCGTTAACTTAGGGGTATTAGAATTCCCCGATGACGGAATGGGTTCAGCAGGATATGTTGACTTTAAATTGAAGCCAACCATTTTCTCAACTATAACCAATCCTAATTTCTTTGTAAAAGGTCCTGAGAAGAATGCGGCAAACGGAACAGCTTTGCCCAGAATAAGTACATGGGGTAAGCTTAGTAATGGTACTGATCTTAGTGCCGGAGCAAGACAGGTTCCTTATGTTTATATGTCCGGTGGAAAAGAGCATTTTGAAATAAGTGATGGAACATACATCCTTGTTGTAGATGATAATGGTACCCTTCAGTCAGTACAATTTGATCCGTCCATGACTCCTACAGATATTGTTATGAGAATACCTGAAACTGTAGGAGAAACAAAAGTAAATGCCATAGCATCTAATTGCTTTAATAATGATACCTTAAGGGATCATATGACTGAACTTATAATCGCAGATAACACAATTACTGAGATTGCTCCCAGCGCTTTTAAAGACTATAAAAAACTTAAGACTGTAGAAATAGGTAATTCTGTTACCAAAATTGGGGCTTCTGCATTCCAGGGATGTAATAAGATTGAAAAGATTTCATTTGCAACCCCTGCAGGTGGTTACTCATCATTTCCTCGTGAAAATATAGGAGAGAATGCTTTTAGTACCGGAGCCGATAAACTTATTATTCAGGGTGATATCGATGAAAGCTATGGTCCTTTTGTGTGGGCAACGGATGTAGAGAATTACGTTAATCCTACAGAGGGTGTCAGAGTATGTTATCAAACAGGATATCCTACATATCAAACTGTTATTGTTGATAACAGAAATGGATTGGCAACTTTGGTTGATTATCTTCATTATGATCAGATTAATACAATAACCAATACTGCTAATTCAAAAGTAACGGTAAGTGATTCTGATTTAGGCTTGATAGAATTGGATAATTCACTTACTCATAGATTTGAAATGGTACAAGGTGGTAAAAAAGAGGTACTTGATTCTGTTACGGGAGCAGTGCTTCATTCCTACTCGTTATCGAAGTATGAAGAAGATTTGGTTAAGGCGGCTCTCAATGTTGAGATTCCATCAGGAATCGAATCTATTGATTCCAAGGGATTCCTAACCAATACATCAAAACTTGGCGAAGGAGTAGATAAGAGCACCTCCAATTCAGGTACAGTTTCACAGTACTGTCTTGGATTACCTTATTATACTACGTATAATTTGAACGGATTGTTTAATGGTTATTATGGAGAAGATCTTGGAAGCAATGTAAGGAGAGAGTATCCTCCCGTTAACGGTGAAAGAGATCCCAGAGAAAAAGAGTATGAAGGTAATGACCGTATTATGTCTGTTAAAATGCATACGGTTGAGTATCTTCCCGATAATGCATTCAACAGTTGTGAACAACTTGAAAATGTAGGCCTTGGTAAAAAACTGAAGGATCTTGGAAATGCACCATTTGCAGGCTGTCCTAAACTTACCGGAATATCAAGTGAAACAAACGATTTTGTTTGTGAGAACGGTATTATATACTCAACAAATCCTGATGGAAGTTACACGATTGAAGAAGTATTGTCTTCGCGTGGTTCTTTGGTTGGAGAATCTAATATAGTTGTTAACGAACAAGATTCAAAACTTAAGGATGTTTCTAATATTAAACCGGGTGCATTCAGAAACTGTGATACTATTACAGAAATTGATTTAACCGGAGCTACACAGTTAAAAGAAATTCCTGATGAATGCTTCATGGATTGTGACCAATTGAATCAGGTTATTCTTCCCGACAATATTGCGGCTGTAGGACATAACGCTTTTGCAGGTTGTATGGAAGGTATCAAGGTTGCTGTTTATGCGAAAGAATTTTACTTACCTAATGATGCTTTCGGAACTTTGTCTCCGACTGATGAATATGACTATGTAAGTAATAAATCTATTATTTCATACAAGGATTCAGCAGCTTATAAGGCAGGTAAAGATATAGACGCCAATGTAAACACTACATTGGATGATAAAGTTAAGGTTAACTTCTTTAATTTCGATGGAAAGCCTCTTGGCACAACTGTTTTTGTTGAAAAAGGAAAGAGCGTTCCGCTTGAGAGCATTCCTGATGTTCCCGATCGCCCCGGTTATAAGTTTAACGGATGGAACAGAGACCTTAAGAACATTGACACAGATACGATTGTAATTGCTACATATGTTGCTGATTCAGGTTCAGATGTTAGCGGAAACAACGGAAGCGGTAATGGCTCAGGAAGCGGTTCCGGAAGCGGTAGCGGAAGTGGTACAGGCGATTCTACAAGCGGAAACAACACTAAGTTTTACACCCTTACCGTAACAAACGGTAACGGTTCAGGTTCCTATGCAGAAGGCGCTACAGTTATTATTACATGTACAAATCCTCCTGCAGGACAGGTATTTGATAAGTGGGTACCTGCTACAAACGACTTAGGTATTGCAAGTGTAAATGTTGCTGCTACAACACTTAAGATGCCTGCACATGAAGCAAGCGTTACGGCTACATTTAAAAAGGCTTCTCCTTCGAACACATCGGGAAGCGGTTCCGTATCAGGTAATAACAATAATAACAACAACAGAAATAAGGGCGGAAATACCATTATCATTTCTAAGTCCGGTATTTCAAATACAGACCTTGCATCAGCGCAGGTTACAGGATCTAGCGATAACTACGTAATCAGAATATCTGAAAGTGCTGCAGCTACAGCAGCTGTAGAAAAGGCTTTGACAAATGAGTACGGAAGCCTTGACGGAATCAGATACAGTGCAATGGATATTTCGCTTTATGATGCAACAGGTACTAACAAAATTACCAATTATTCAGGCTTAAGCGTTACACTTACACTTCCTATTCCCGATGTACTTACTCAGTATGCAGGTAACAATAAGGCTGCAGGTGTTGTAAATGAAAAGCTTGATAAGTTAAGCCCTAAATTTACCACTATTGACGGTGTTCCTTGTATCACATTTACATGTACGCACTTCTCACCTTATACGATTTATGTAGATACAGGTAACCTTACAGCTAACGGCGTTTCAGACATAAGCCCTAAGACCGGCGATATTCAGCCTAAGTGGTTCTTGGTGGCAGGTCTTGCGGCACTTAGTATTGCGTTATTCTTTGTAAAAGATAAAAGAACTGTAACCGGAAGGATAGCTTAACGGTAAAAAGATGACAAGAAGAAAATCAAGAAAAATATTTGGAGTAATTTTGATTTTGCTATCACTTATCGTTGCGATGATCCCTACCGGTGAATCCGTAGCGGAAGATGATTCAAAGTCAAAATTATCAGACTTTCAGCTAAGCGGCACAACATTAATCAGGTATACAGGCACGGCAGAAACCGTGTCTGTTCCCGATTCTGTAAAAGTTATTGCAGATGAAGCCTTTGCAAATAATTCATACATGGTTAATCTTACTCTTCCAAAAGACCTTGAGAAGATTTCTTATGCTGCATTTTCGGGCTGTAACAGTCTTAAAAAAGTAGTGATTCCAAACAGGGTAACAGAAATAGGTTCTGCTGCGTTTTGTAATTGTACAAGCTTATCGGATGTGACAATCGGAACTTCTGTATATAGACTTGGCAGCGGTGTGTTTACAGGCTGTCCCAATTTATCAACGGTAACCGTTTCGGGAAGCGATTATGAGCCTCCAAAGGACGCTTCAGGAAATGTCATTGAAACTCCAAATACCATATCAGGAACTGATATCCCTATTTACAATGATTACTTTGTCTGCGTTGACGGAGCTATATACGATAAGAATAAAGAAACACTTTACGAAGTGCTTCAGGGAGCAAAGAAAAAAAGAAGCGATAAGTCTAAAGATTTAGTGACTGTTACAACCTATGATATGCCTTCAACCGTTACTAACATAATGCCTTATGCGCTTTATGGTTGTAAAAACATTGAATCAATTAATTTATCGCCTAATTTAACAGAAATTCCCGCTTTTGCATTTTCATATTGTAACGGACTTACATCTATTAAGATTCCTTATTCCGTTACATCTATTGATGTTAAAGCTTTTGAGTATTGTATAAACTTAGAAAATGTTGAAATTCCTGTTTCCGTAGAATTTATTCATGATACTGCTTTCCATGGTTGCTCTAAGCTTAAGATTAATGCTCCCGAAGGAAGCTATGCTTCTGAGTGGTTTAAAACCTTTGATAATTCAATGGTAAACATTATTGATACAGAGGATAATTCAGGCTTAACGGATGCTTCCGGAAACAAGATTATTGATATTAATTCTCAAAACAGAAAGCCTATTGAAGGCTTAATCGGTGAAACAATAATAGCCGGAAGACATGCATATTTTATTATCGATAATTCCAAAATGACCGTAAAGGGAACCGATAAAGCTGAACGTGAAAAAGCAGAAGAGCTTGAAGCTGTTCTCCAAACTGAGACAAACGGAAAAGGCTTATCATTACCTAAGTTTGCGGTTGTGGATGATCACATTGCGGGAAAAGCCTTTTACGGAGATACAAATTTAAAAGAATATACAATTGACAATAACATTACATCCATCGGGGATTTTGCATTTGCGAGATCTGCCCTTACAAGCATTGAAATTCCTAACGGTGTTACACACATAGGTATGGGTGCTTTCTATCACTGTGATGATTTAGCCACAATTATGGTGCCTTCAAGCGTTAAAGAAATAGAAGCCTATGCTTTTGCTAAAACCAGGATGATGGATAACTGGAAGTTATACGGAAGTTCTGAGTTCCTTATTATGGGAGACGGAATATTGGTAGCTTACAACGGTCTTAATACTTCCGTAACTATTCCGGAGGGTGTAAAGCAAATCGGACCCGAATGTTTTAAAGATATAAGCAGGCTTATGGAAATATCATTGCCTGACTCTTTGGAAATAATAAGAGAGGGTGCTTTTTATAACTGTAAGAATTTAAGAAGCGTCACAGGCGGAAGCAATGTTAAAACTATTGAAGACAGAGCCTTTTGGGGATGCCCTTTAAATACAATAAGAATTACTGATTCTGTTAAAGAAGTGGGCCTTGATGCTTATGATTTAGACGGCACTTCTTTAAAGGATGAGTATAAGAGTGTTGTGTTTATGGGAAATGAACTTCCAAAGGTTTCTTATACAGATACAACAAGCCGCCTTTCAAACTCAGATTACAGAAGCGATGTATTTTCAGGAGTAAAGGTAGCTATCGTAAACTCCGCTGATGTAAACAGAGTAGATAGTGTACTTGACAGAAACAAGTCAGGTTTTAGTGGTCTTATTTGTGTAATTTCAGAACCTAATAATGAATACTTTAACGGAACCCTTAAGATAATTGATTGCACTCTTACAAAGGAAGAAGCAGAGACCTTCAGCGTTCCTTCCACAATGTATGTATTTGGTAAAGGGTATAATTTCCTTGAAGACGAACTTGATTCAGTCCTTTCAATGGCAAGAAACGGAGCATATTTTGAAACAATAAGCGAAGAAGATGTGCCTAAGGTTTCTTTTACCGGAAATAAGGATACATATACTTTAAACATAGTAAAGGACGATACGGCAAATTCTAAGCTTGTGGACGCATATAAGAGAATTTATGCGGAAAATGTACCTGCAAACTTTACTACATTTGATATTTCTCTTAAAGAAGATAGTTCAAATGTATTGGTTTCAAAGCTTGGACTTGAGTCTGCAAAGGTGTCGATTGAGCTTCCTTCAAATGTGCCCACATCAAATCTTCATGTTATAAGCATGGACGAAGATGGGCAGCTTGAAGATTTCCCTTATGAAGTAAATTCTGATGGCTCAAAGTTAATGGTAAGTTTTGATATTTCACATACAGGAACCTACGGCCTTTATTCATTTAATTCAACAGCAGTATCTAAATATGCGCTTGATGCATCACCTGATACAGGCGAATTAATGCATCCCAAGTGGTTTTTGATGATTGGCCTTTTAGCCTTTGGCTCAGTTTTGTTACTTATAAAGGGTAAAGAAGAGCGAGTTACTGCTTGATTGTATTTTTTAGTTTCATAAATTCAACCGGATTTGGCTTTGTGTCGGATCCGGTTCTTTTATGCATATTTACTTATTTTTAGTGTATATTCTGCGTTTTTGTGTGGTTATTATACTTGACATTGATTGCATCATTGTATACAATCGTACACAAGATACAATTTATCATGGAGGGAAAAGATGTCGCCTAAAAACTCAGATTTATACTCAAATGACGGAATGGACGTATTTACAAACCGTCCTGTTTCCATGAATGAAAAGAATAATCTATTACAGATAGAAGAACATATGTATATTCTTAACGACATTGAAAAGCCCAATGTCTTTAGAAATATGTTCCCTTATTCTGAAATTCCCAAAATTCCTTTCAATGACAGAATAGTGCCACACAATATGCCAAAGAACATTTGGATTACAGATACAACTTTCCGTGACGGTCAGCAATCAAGAGCTCCTTACACAACAGAGCAGATTGTTACAATCTATGATTATCTTCACAGACTTGGCGGCCCCAACGGAATGATTAAGGCAAGTGAGTTCTTTCTTTATTCAAAGAAGGACAGAGATGCGGTTTACAAGTGTATGGAAAGGGGATATGAGTTCCCTGAAGTTACAAGCTGGATCAGAGCTTCAAAAGAGGACTTTAAGCTTGTCAAAGAAATCGGTATGAAAGAAACAGGTATTTTGGTAAGCTGTTCGGATTATCACATTTTCCTTAAATTAAAGATGACTCGTAAGCAGGCTCTTGAACATTATTTGTCTGTTGTAAGAGATTGCCTTGAAGAAGGCATTGCTGTAAGATGCCATTTGGAAGATATTACAAGAGCAGATATCTATGGATATGTTGTTCCTTTTTGCTTGGAACTTATGAAGCTTATGGATGAATACAAGATTCCCATTAAGATTCGTGCTTGTGACACCATGGGATACGGTGTAAACTATCCCGGTGCCGTTATTCCAAGATCAGTTCCCGGTATCATCTACGCCATCCACACTCATGCAGGTGTTCCTCATGAACTTATTGAATGGCATGGCCATAACGACTTTTATAAAGCTGTTGTTAACTCTACAACCGCATGGCTTTATGGCTGTTCTGCAGTTAACACTTCGCTTTTTGGTATCGGTGAAAGAACAGGTAACACACCTTTGGAAGCTATGGTATTTGAGTATGCTCAGTTAAAGGGCGACTTAAACGGCATGGATACAACTGTTATCACAGAACTTGCAGAATACTACGAAAAAGAAATCGGATATCATATCCCTGACAGAACTCCTTTTGTAGGAAAGAACTTTAACGTTACAAGAGCCGGTGTTCATGCTGACGGTTTACTTAAGAATGAAGAAATCTATAACATCTTTGATACAGATAAATTCTTAAACAGACCTGTTATTTGTGCGGTTTCAAACACATCCGGTTTAGCGGGAATCGCTCACTGGATGAACACAAAGTATAAGCTTAAAGGTGACAAGTGCATGGACAAAAACTCGGAGCTTGTGCATGCAGTTAAGGAATGGGTTGACGAAGAATACGCAAACGGCCGTGTTACCGTTATGACAGACGATGAACTTGATGCGGCTATTAAGAAATACACCAAAAAACTTGGATTGGAGAAGATATGGGAAACTACGACTTAAAGCAGGAAGTTACCGATAAGTATTCCTTACGTGGACGTGTTTTCAACAAGATCAGAGAGGATATTCTTTCGGGTAAGTACAAAGAAAACGATGAGCTTAAAGAAATAGCCATCGGAGAAGAACTCGGTGTTTCAAGAACTCCCGTAAGAGAAGCTTTCAGACAGCTTGAACTTGAGGGCCTTATTCAGATTGTTCCCAATAAAGGAGCATATGTAACAGGTATTTCAATGAACGATGTAAAGGATATTTACATGATTCGTTCAAAGCTTGAAGGATTGTGCGCAGCCTGGGCTTGCGAACACATTACAGAGAGTGCCCTTGAAGAAATGGAAGAAAACATTTATCTTGCAAAGTTTCATGCAGAGCGCGGCCATTTTGAACAGATGGCGGAGCTTGATTCAAGATTTCATGAGATTTTATATGAATCATGTAATTCAAAGATGCTTGAGCATTTGCTTAAGGATTTCCATCAATACGTTCAAAGAGTAAGAAAGAAAACTCTTTCTACCACTGAAAGAAGCCTTGCTTCAAACCATGAGCATCAGATGATTATGGAAGCCATTAAGGCTAAGAATGTAAAAGAAGCCGAAAAGCTTGCCACAGTTCATATTCATAATGCATATGACAACATGGTTAAAAATGGTCTTAAGGAGGCTTATTCCAATGAGTAAGATTCAAATGTCCACTCCATTAGTTGAAATGGACGGAGATGAAATGACCAGAATCCTTTGGAACATGATTAAGGATGAACTTATCTTGCCATATGTTGATTTAAAGACTGAGTATTATGACTTAGGTCTTGAAAATCGTAACAATACAAAGGATCAGGTTACCATAGATTCGGCAAATGCCACTTTAAAATACAAGGTTGCGGTTAAGTGTGCAACAATCACTCCCAATGCCCAGCGAGTTAAAGAATATAACTTATCAAGCATGTGGAAGAGCCCTAACGGTACAATTAGAGCGATGCTTGATGGTACAGTATTCAGAACACCGATTATCATTAAAGGCATTAACCCTTGTGTTTCAAACTGGAAAAAGCCCATTACTCTTGCAAGACACGCATACGGTGATGTATATAAAAATGCCGAAATGAAGATTGACGGCCCGGGAAAAGCTGAGCTTGTTTTCACAAAGCCCGACGGAACCGAAGTAAGAGAACTTATCCATGAATTTACGGGCCCCGGCATCATTCAAGGTATTCACAATACAATAGCTTCAATCACAAGCTTTGCATATGCTTGCTTTGATTATGCTCTTTCTTTAAAGCAGGATCTTTGGTTTGCTACAAAAGATACAATTTCTAAAAAGTACGACCACACTTTCAAAGATATCTTTGAAGATATTTATGAAAATGAGTATAAAGAAAAGTTTGAAAAAGCAGGAATTAAGTATTTCTATACTTTGATAGACGATGCTGTTGCAAGAGTAGTTAAAGAGGAAGGCGGATTCATCTGGGCATGTAAAAACTATGACGGAGACGTTATGAGTGACATGGTTTCAAGTGCTTTCGGTTCTCTTTCAATGATGACAAGTGTTCTTGTATCACCTAAGGGTGTATATGAATACGAAGCGGCTCACGGCACAATTCAAAGACACTATTACAGATACTTAGAAGGTGAAGAACCTAAGTCAAATCCTGTAGCTACAATATTTGCCTGGTCCGGAGCTTTAAAAAAGCGCGGTGAGCTTGATTCAAACAAAGAACTTACTGAGTTTGGCGAGCGTCTTGAAAAAGCCGTAATTAAGACAATTGAAAGCGGCATTATGACTGCAGACTTATCAAGAATCTGCACAATCAAAGGTGCAAAGAGTGTTAACACTCATGAGTTTTTCGAAGCCATTAAATCAAATATGTAATTATAAAAGCCATGATTTTCATGGCTTTTTTTATGCCTGTATTTATTTGACACGTATTTAACAAACGAATATAATTAAAGTGTTATGAAAATAACAAAGATACATGTTTGGAGAATAAAATGGACGATAAGAATATTTCACAAGCGGTCATAGGAAGATTACCGAGATACTTAAGATATCTTGGGGAATTAAAGGATTCAAATGTAGAAAGAGTTTCTTCTCAGGAACTTTCCGAACTTATGAATGTAACTGCATCCCAGATCCGACAGGATTTTAACAATTTCGGAGGATTCGGTCAGCAAGGTTACGGCTATAAAGTAAACTTCTTATATGATGAAATTGCAAAGATTCTTGGAATCAACAAAACTCATCATCTTATTATTGTGGGCGCGGGTAACTTAGGTCAGGCCCTTGCAAACTACATGAATTTTGAAAGAAGAGGCTTTCATTTTACAGGTATCTTTGACAGTAATGAAGCTCTTACCGGTAAAAAGATAAGGGATATGTATGTGCAGCCCATGAGCAATCTTGAAAACTTCGTTAAGGAAAATGCAATCGATATTGCGGTTTTAACCATTCCCAAAACAAGTGCCGTAAAAGTCGCAGAGCAGCTTGTTGGATACGGCGTTAAAGCTTTTTGGAACTTTGCTCACGTTGATTTAAACGTTCCCGATGACATTGTGGTTGAAAACGTACACTTATCGGATTCATTAATGAAGCTTTCTTACAACATAACAAGAAAAGAACAGGAAAACGAATAAATCGGAGGCTTTTATGTCAAGAAAAGATGAAGTATTTATTCCGGCTTTACAAAATAAAAAAATACCTCTTTTAACACTGGATAACACATGGCACAGATTGTTTACTCAAACAGATCCTTCGGATGAAATTTTGGCCTTGGAAGAAGAGTTAAACGACCTTTTAAAGAAGCAGGGGAAACTAAACACTGACATTAAAGATATAAGAGCATTAAAAAAGCGTCTTATGGATGAAATAGTGGAGCAGATGAACGAAATGGGCTCCAATATGTCGAAGAAGGCGGAAAAGAAGCTAAACGATAACAAAAGGCTTATTGAAGAATGCAACGAAAAGCTTCAGGAATACGGAGATGACGTTTACGACATTCCTAAAAAGATTAATGAAGTAAACTATAAGCTTATGCTTGAGACCATGGAAATTTGCTACGAGCAGATTCAGGAAAACAACGACGAAATCGAAAACATCAGTAAATGGGTGGATGAGATGAGAGTCGAGTTAAAGAAAAAAGTGGTTCAAAAACAGCAAAAATTAAAGAAAAACCAAAACTTTTACACATATATGCATAATATATTCGGAGCAGAGGTTATAAACATATTTGACATGAAATATAACGTTGAACCTTTAACCAATCAAGACACCGTTAAAGAGAACAAGGAAAAGAGCGAATAAGGCCTTCGTTTTCTTGACGTAGATATATGGGAATGTTATATTTTATTGTATGTTTGTATGCTTAATTTAAGAAAGGAACAGCTATGGACGACGGTTATGTCGCGGCGATTTTTATACTTTTATCCGCGCTTATAATTTTAGTTATTGTCGATATTTTTGTAAGACTATTTAAAAGAAAAGATACTCAGGACCCTACCAATGAAATCATTTCAATGGTTAACGAAGGTCATGAGCAGGGCATGCTTGAAACAAGCGAAGCCACAATGATAAACAACATATTTGAGTTTGGAGACAAAGAAGCGGGAGAAATCATGATTAACCGCTCAAATATCGTTGCAATCGATAAGCATACGGGGTTAATTGATGCTCTTAATTTTATGCTTTCAAACAATAACTCAAGATACCCGGTTTACGATGAAAACTTAGACCATATTATCGGTATTCTTTTCTTAAAAGATGCTATGCGTTTCCATGCAAAAGACGAGACCTTGGATAAGCCCATTGAAGAAATAAAGGGGCTTATCAGAAAAGCTATGTTCATTCCCGAAACCATGAACATTGACGACCTTTTTAAGGCCATGCAGTCTAAAAAGACTCAGCTTGCAATCGTTATTGATGAGTACGGTCAGACCACCGGTCTTATCGCAATGGAAGATATCTTAGAAGAAATCGTCGGAAACATCATGGATGAATATGATGTGGAAGAAAAGCACATAAGAAAAGTCGGTAAAGATGCTTACATTATAGATGGATTTACATCTTTATCGGAAATTGAAGACGTTATTCCCGTTAAGTTTGACGTAGAAGACTTTGAAACCCTGAACGGTTTCATGATTTCACGCCTAGACAGGCTTCCTGAAAAAGGAGAAACATTTACAACAGAAGTTTGCGGATATAATTTTTCGATTTTCAAAGTAGAAAACAGAATGATTTCAAAAGTATCCGTTAAGAAAATAAACAATATGAAAGAAGAGGACCAATAAATGTCAGGACATTCAAAATTTGCAAACATCAAGCACAAGAAAGAGAAAAATGATGCTGCAAAGGGCAAGATTTTCACAATCATCGGTAGAGAAATTGCCGTTGCGGTAAAAGAAGGCGGCCCCGATCCTGCAAATAACTTTAAACTTGCTACAGTTATCGCTAAGGCTAAAGCCAACAACGTACCTAACGATACAATCGAAAGAGGTATCAAGAAGGCTGCCGGCGAAGGAAATTCAGTAAACTACGAATATTGCTCATATGAAGGTTATGGCCCCAACGGTATCGCTATAATTGTTGACTGCCTTACAGACAATAAGAACCGTACCGCAGCAAACGTAAGAAGCGCATTCACAAAGGGTAACGGAAGCATCGGAACTCCCGGTTGCGTATCCTTTATGTTTGATAAAAAGGGTCAGATTTATATCGAAAAAGAAGACTGCCCCATGGAAGCAGATACCTTAATGATGTCTGTATTGGATTGCGGCGCAGAAGACTTTAACGAAGAAGAAGACTGCTACGAAGTTTTAACCGATCCCAATGAGTTTGATAACGTATTAAAGGAAATGGAAAAGGCAGGAATTGCTTTTGCAAGTGCCGAAGTTACCATGATTCCTCAAAACTATGTAAGTCTTACAGAAGAAACTGCAGTTAAGAACTTACAAAGAACATTAGACCTTTTGGAAGAAGATGATGATGTTCAAAACGTTTACACAAACTGGGAAGAGGAAGAATAAATTACTTTAGGAGACGACTAATGAGAAAAGAAACGATATGCGTTCAGGGCGGATATACTCCCGGTAACGGAGATCCCCGTATTATGCCTATCATCCAGAGCACAACCTTTAAGTATTCATCAAGTGATGAAATGGGTAAGCTTTTTGATTTGGAAAAAGACGGTTATTTCTACACAAGACTTGCAAATCCTTCAAACGATTATGTTGCTAAGAAAATCTGCGAACTTGAAGGCGGTGTGGCTGCAATGCTTACATCTTCCGGACAGGCAGCAAATTTCTATGCCGTATTTAATATTTGTGAAGCAGGCGACCATTTCATAATGTCAAGTGCAGTATACGGAGGAACATTTAACCTTCTTAAAAACACACTTGCAAAGATGGATATCGAATGCAGCGTTGTGGATCCCGATTGTACAGAAGAAGAGTTAAATAAGCTCTTTAAAGAAAACACAAAGTGTGTATTCGGTGAGTCTGTTGCAAATCCCGGACTAAATGTATTGGATTTTGAAAAGTTTGCAAAGTGTGCTCATGCTCATGGCGTACCGCTTATCGTTGACAATACATTCCCTACACCTATCAATTGCCGCCCCTTTGAATTCGGCGTTGATATCGTTACTCATGCAACCACCAAGTATATGGACGGACATGCAGCTACAGTAGGCGGATGCATCGTAGATTCAGGTAACTTTGACTGGATGGCTCATAAGGATAAGTTCCCTGGCCTTTGCACACCTGATGAAACATATCATGGAATTGTATATGCAGAAAAGTTTGGAAAGGGCGCATACATTACAAAATGTACCGCTCAGCTTATGAGAGACTTTGGAGCAATTCAGTCTCCTCAGCACGCTTTTTACATTAATATTGGCCTTGAAACCTTGGCTTTAAGAATGGAACGCCACTGCAGCAATGCTTTAAAGATTGCTAAATGGCTTGAAAGCAATCCAAAGGTTGCCTGGGTTAATTATCCCGGACTTGAATCAAATAAGTATTATCCCTTGGCTAAGAAGTATATGCCTAACGGTACAAGCGGTGTAATTACATTTGGTATGGGCTCAAGAGAAGCATCCGCAAAAGTTATGGATGCTCTTAAACTTATCGCAATTGTTACTCATGTTGCGGATTCTCGTACCTGTGTGCTTCATCCCGCAAGCCACACCCACAGACAGATGACAGAAGAACAGTTAAAGGAAGCAGGCATTTCACCTGACCTTATCAGACTTTCTGTCGGAATTGAAAATGTGGATGATCTTATCGAAGATTTGGCACAGGCAATAGGATAATTTTTTTAAAGAGGGGTTTTTATGGACAGATTGGCTATTGTTGTTCCTTGCTACAACGAAGAAGAAGTTTTAAAGATAGCTTCAAAGGCATTAAGAGATACACTTGATGACTTAATCGGAAAGGGAAAGATTGCTGAAAACAGTTATGTTTTGTTTGTAAATGACGGTTCTAAAGACAGAACCTGGGAACTTATTGAAGAAGAACATAAAGAGCATCCAAAGCAGATATTTGGTGTAAAGCTTGCAGGAAATGTGGGCCATCAATATGCCCTTACGGCAGGCCTTCTTACTGCTATGCAGATGTGCGACATGTCTGTTTCTATCGATGCTGATTTGCAGGATGACGTAGCTGTTATTGAAGAAATGGTTGATAAGTTCCACGAAGGAAAAGATATTGTATATGGTGTAAGAAAGAAACGTGATACAGACACTTTCTTTAAACGCTTTACTGCTCAGTCATTCTATAAGCTTATGAATATTATGGGCGTAAAGACTGTATATAACCATGCGGACTTTAGATTAATGAGCCAAAGAGCTATGGTTCAGTTTTCTGAGTATAAAGAATCCAATTTGTTTATAAGAGGTATGATCCCTCTTATAGGATATGAATCGGATTGTGTTTACTACGACAGAAAAGAAAGAGTTGCGGGAGAGAGCAAATATCCTTTAAAGAAGATGCTTGCCCTTGCTTTTAACGGAATTTCTTCTTTTAGCGTTAAGCCCATCACCATGGTTACAGGTCTTGGTGTGGTAATCATTATTTTATCTATCCTTGCCGCTATTTATGCTTTGATTTCTTACGTGGCAGGAAGAGTTGAGCCCGGTTGGACTTCACTTATATTATCAATCTGGTTCCTTGGCGGAGTGCAGTTACTCTGCATAGGATTAATCGGCCAGTATATTGGAAAGATATATATCGAAGTTAAACATAGGCCAAGATACAATATCGAAAAAATTCTTGCTGATAAATGATACAAGGGGAATCCGATATGCAATTTAAAAAGAGTTGGTTCGGACATTCAGTTTTTATAATCGGGACATTGCTTCTGAGTGTATATTTATATACACTCTTTGTTTCGTTATGTATGTTCATGGAAAATGCTAATGGTACATACATAAAGATTCACGGAATCGATGTCTCTTTCTTTTTGGGCATTTTATTTGTGCTTATATTTGCCGGATTGTTTTTACTGGTTGAATATATTAAGAAACACATTTTAATAAAGACATCCTCCACAAGAGATACTCTTTTTAAAATCGCCTTTTGGCTTTTGTTTTCTTTCTTCCTTGCAATTGGAGGATATTTAAGGTTTGCAAACGTATACTTTTCTTTTGCAAACTCAAGTATTCCGAATCCCGATTTTTATAATCAATTACACAATAACTTTTTATCTGCCGAGAATTCATATCCAAACATTATTCTTGGGCTTTACGATAAGCTTTGTGTGCTTTTACTTAGAATATTCGGATTAAAAGACGCGGTGATTGCATACTTTAATGTTGGATTATTCTTGGTTTCTTGTGTACTTATTTTCTTTACTGTTAAGAAAGCTTTTGGAAAGATCCCTGCGCTTGCCGCTTTTTCTTTCCTTATGATTTTTGAATATACGGTAAGCTATAACTCTGACGTAACGGGAACCGTATTTTGGTTCTTTATAGTTTCATTTGTAATATTTGTTACTTCCTATTTTGCGGATTTAACACTGGAAAAAAGGCCTTGGCTTTATGCCGCTATTATGGCCTTTGTAATTGGTTTATTGCTTGTTTTAAACCACTTTTTATTCTTTCCTTTTAGTTTTTCATTCGGTTTTGGCTCTGATAATTCATTGCTTGGATTTTTCATTTCAATCTATTACGTAGTTGCCATTTTACCCGTATTGTTTTCTTTTTACGGTGTACTTGGATATTTGTTTGATAAGAAAGATAAAATCAGTGCCTTAGTGCTTGTTACCATAGTATTTGCAGCATTAATGTACTTTAATAACTCTGAAAATGATTTTGAAATCTGGTATAGCTTATTTGTTTGTATTCTTTCGGGAATCGGTGTAAAAAGACTTTTCTTTGAAGGATACAAGGTGAAAGAAACTGTTTCTGAAGCCGAAACTACAGAAACCGAAGAAGTAATCATTGAAGAGATTAGTGAACCGGGAATTGCAAACGTTGTATCTATTCCTTCAGGAAAGATCGAAGAAAGCAGGATAAAAGAGGTTTCATTTAAGGCATTTGACAAGACTGAAATTGTAAAGGCGCCTTTAGAAGAAGAAGCAAAGAAAGAAATCAAATTTCTTGATAATCCGCTTCCTGTTCCGAAAAAGCATGTTAAAAAGTCGATTGACTATGCATTTGAGCCTGAAGCCGACATGATGAATTACGATATAGAGATTTCGGCTGATGATGATTTTGACATTAAATAGTGTATACATGGTTTTTTGAAAACACAAAATATGGTATATTTAATTGATGACTGTTTTTAGTTTTATGGTCATAAATATTTAAGCTTTTGGATGGTACATTAGAACTTGGCTAAACAAACAAGAGGCAGAAAGCCTCAATCAACGGGTAGAAAAAAATCATATAAACGCACGAAAAAAGACTACGAATTGATTCAGGACATTAAGATTATTCTTATTGTTGCATTGGCAGTTTTCTTTTTCGTGTGTAATTTTGGTGTTATAGGTAAGGTCGGAGACGTTATTTCTTCTTTTGGTTTCGGCCTTTTTGGCGTGCTTAACTATGTAGTTGCACTGTTTATAGCCTTTTTGATCGTTATATACGAGCTTTCCGCAGGAAGCGGAGTAGTAGTTCGTAAAATAGTTGCTTCTTCCGTTTTCTTTTTGCTTATCGATATGATTATTGACTTTATCGGTGGAATAACAAAGACTTTGGAAAAGTATAATTTTATTGAAATGTATAAATACTCCACCGAAAAACGTGGCGGCGGTGTAATTGCGGCTTCACTTGTTTTTGGACTTGAAAAGGCCATTAAACCTGTGGGCACAATCATTGTAATTTTGGTTTTGCTTATCATCTGTCTTGTGATTTTAACGGAAAAATCTTTTGTTAGAGCCGTTAAAGATACAACAGAAGTGATGCTTGAAAGAACGAGAGAAGACAGAGCTTTCAAAGAAGAATTAAAAGAAGACAGAAGAAAAGCATACGAGTTAAAGAAAGAAGAACGTTTAAAAGAGCTTGAAAGAAGAAATCAGGAAAGAGCTCAGGCCTTAGAAAAGAAAGAACAAAAGATTAATCAAAAATCCGATGAGGAAGTTTTAAAGAGAAACAAAAAGGTTACGGGAGTAACTTTCAATACTTTGATTGAAGAACCTGCAAACGTAGAAAAACAGGCGGATGTTTCAAAAAAGAGAAATAAGAATGATGACATTCACGAGATTACATTAAACGGTTTTGAACCATCCACTCTTACTTTTGATGTTTCAAGCGTTCCCATTAACAGTTCTGTGGGAAATGTCCCTGAGGAAGAAGATGAAGAAATCCCCGGAACATTTACTGATTTATCAATCGAAGAAATGTCTCCTTCAATTGTTAAGCCTGCAAGACCTGTTAAAAAGGCTGAGGCCGCGGCACCTTCTTTTGACATCGGAAAAGAAATTAAGAATGAAGAAAATGATATAGAAAAAAGAGAGTACATTTTCCCTCCCAGAACCTTACTTAATAAGGGCACAAAAAAGGCAGGGGATTCTACTCAGAGCATAAGGCAGACGGCTCAAAAGCTTCAGGATACTTTAGCAATATTTGGCGTTGAAGCTACAGTAACTGATATCAGTCAGGGACCTACCGTAACAAGATTTGAGCTTCAGCCTAAGCTTGGCGTTAAGGTTTCAAGGATTAAAAACTTATCAGATGATATTAAGCTTAACCTTGCGGCTTCTGAAATCCGAATTGAAGCGCCTATTCCCGGTAAAGCTGCAATTGGTATCGAAGTTCCCAATAAAGAGGCTCAGCCTGTTGTATTCAGAGATTTAATAGATACTCCCGAATACAATAACTTTGATTCAAACCTTGCATTTGCTGTTGGTAAGGATATTGCGGGTAAAACAATTGTTTACGGAATCGACAATTTCCCTCATTTGCTTATTGCAGGTGCCACAGGTTCAGGTAAATCCGTATGTATAAATACTTTGATAATGAGTATTATATATAAGGCAAATCCCGATGATGTTAAGCTTATTATGATTGACCCTAAGGTCGTTGAACTTAGCGTTTATAACGGCATTCCTCACTTGCTTTTGCCTGTTGTAACAGATGTTAAGAAAGCATCCGCTACACTGGCTTATGCGGTTAATGAAATGCATGAAAGATATAAAAAGTTTTCTGAAGTCGGCGTAAGAGAAATTTCCGGATACAACCGAGAAATCGAGAAAAACGGAGAGGATTCTTTCAACCAAAAGATGCCTCATATCGTAATTATCGTAGACGAAGTTGCGGACCTTATGCTTCAGGAGCGTAAAAACGTTGAAGATTCCATCTGCTCACTGGCTCAGCTTGCCCGTGCCGCAGGTATTCATCTGATAATTGCAACACAAAGACCTTCTGTTGACGTTATCACCGGTATTATTAAAGCCAATATGCCTAGCCGAATTGCTTTTGCCGTATCAAGTAATGTGGATTCAAGAACCATCCTTGATATGGGTGGAGCCGAAGAACTTCTTGGTAAGGGCGATATGCTTTTCTTCCCTAAGGGCTTAAAGAAACCGGTAAGATTGCAAGGCGGATTCATTTCCGATAAGGAAGTTAACTCTGTTGTTGAATTCTTAAAGAAACAGGGTTCACCTTCTTATGACGCTATGATTGAAGAAAAGATAAGGTCATGCGAAAAATCTTCCGATTCATCCGGCGGATCAGGCGCTATGGGAGATGGCGGAGACGGAAATGATGAAATGTTTGTTGAAGCAGGTTTCTATATAATCGATTCGGATAAAGCTTCAATCGGTATGTTGCAAAGAAAGTTCAAAATGGGCTTTAACAGAGCTGCCAGAGTTATGGACCAGCTTGCGGATGCAGGCGTTGTGGGACCGGATCTTGGCACTAAACCCAGAGAGATATTAATGAGCCACGAACAATTCGAGAATTATCTTGAAGAGTACGGCGGTTGATTATATATAAATTTATTTCCATTGGAGTGAACGAATGAAGACAGACATTGAAATTGCACAGGAAGCTAAATTAATGCCTATCAAAGATGTGGCTGCATCTATAGGGATAGCTGAAGATGATTTGGAATTGTACGGTAAGTACAAAGCCAAGATATCCGATGAGTGGTATCAAAGAAACAAAAACAATAAAGACGGAAAGTTAATATTAGTAACCGCCATTAATCCTACGCCCGCAGGCGAAGGAAAAACTACCACCAGCGTTGGTTTGGCACAGGCTTTTTCAAAGCTTAATAAGAAATGTGTTGTTGCATTAAGAGAGCCTTCTTTGGGACCTTGCTTTGGAATAAAAGGAGGAGCTGCCGGCGGAGGATTCGCACAGGTAGTTCCCATGGAAGATTTAAACCTTCATTTTACCGGTGACTTCCATGCAATCACATCTGCAAACAATTTGCTTGCAGCCCTTATTGATAACCATATTCAACAGGGAAATTCATTAAGAATCGACACAAGAAGCATCGTTTGGAAACGTTGCCTTGATATGAACGACAGAGCTTTAAGAAACATTGTTGTAGGCCTTGGAAAGAAGTCAGACGGTGTTGTCAGAGAAGATCATTTTGTTATAACAGTCGCAAGTGAAATAATGGCTATTCTTTGTCTTTCAGAAAATATGAAAGACTTAAAGGAAAAGCTTTCTAAAATAATTGTTGCCTATAACTTTGACGGAGAACCTGTTACCGCAAAGGATTTACAGGCTGTAGGTTCCATGGCAGCCCTTTTAAAAGATGCCATTAAGCCTAACCTTATTCAGACACTTGAGCATACTCCCGCAATTGTACACGGCGGACCGTTTGCAAACATTGCTCACGGATGCAACTCTGTTATTGCTACAAAGTATGCTTTAAAGATGGCTGATTACGTTATTACGGAAGCAGGCTTTGGCGCTGATTTAGGTGCTGAAAAGTTCTTTGATATTAAGTGTAGAAAGGCTAACTTAAAGCCTGATGCATGTGTGCTTGTTGCTACAATCAGAGCTTTAAAGTATAACGGCGGTGTTAAAAAGGCTGATCTTGGAATTGAAAACCTTGATGCATTAAAGAAGGGTATTTCAAACCTTGAAAAGCATATTGAAAACTTAAAGCAATACAATGTTCCCATTGTTATTACTTTAAATGCATTTTCTTCAGATTCCGATGCGGAAGTTAAGTTTGTTAAAGACTTCTGCGAAGAAAGAAACTGTGAATTTGCTCTTTCAAAAGTATGGGAATTTGGCGGTGAAGGCGGAATCGAGCTTGCAAATGCCGTATTAAAAACTTTGGAAGAAAAGAAGAGCAACTTTGCTCCTATTTATGAAGATTCTTTACCTTTAAAGGAAAAGATAGAAACTGTAGCAAAGAAGATTTATGGCGCAAAAGATGTAAATTTCTCTTCTGAATCATTAAAGATGCTTGATAAGCTTACAGATTTGGGATTTGGTAATTTGCCTGTTTGTATCGCAAAGACTCAGTATTCTTTATCGGATGATGCCACATTGCTTGGACGCCCCGAAAACTTTACTTTAAATGTAAGAGAAGTATATATAAGCGCAGGTGCAGGATTTGTGGTTGTTTTAACAGGGCAGGTAATGACAATGCCCGGACTTCCCAAAGAACCTGCGGCTCACAGAATTGACGTTAATGAAAGCGGTATGATTACAGGACTGTTTTAGGAGATAAAATGGAAATTATTGACGGAAAGCTTACTTCATCGATTATAAAAGATGAGCTTAAAGAAAAAGTCGAAGAATTAAAAAAGCAAGGTAAAACAGGTTCTTTGGCCGTTATCCAGGTTGGTAACGATCCGGCTTCTTCAATCTATGTTAAGAATAAAAAGAAGGCCTGTGAGTATATAGGAATCGGTTCAGTTTCATACGAACTATCCGAAAGTACTACCCAGGAAAAGCTTCTTGATACTATTGATGAATTAAATAAAAGAAGTGATATTGCAGGAATTTTGGTGCAGCTTCCTTTGCCTAAGCACATAAACGAAGATGAAGTAATTAAAGCTATTTCACCAAAGAAAGACGTTGATGGTTTTCATGTTGAAAATGTTGGAGCATTGTGCGTAGGAGAAGACGGTTTTGTCTCTTGCACTCCCGCAGGTGTTATTGAACTTTTAAAAAGATACAATGTTGAAATGTCCGGTAAAAACTGTGTTGTTGTTGGAAGAAGCAACATTGTAGGAAAGCCCATGGCACTTTTAATGCTAAGAGAAAATGCTACGGTTACCGTTTGTCATTCAAAAACTCAGAACTTAAAAGATGTATGTAAAAACGCAGATATCTTAATCGTTGCAATCGGTAAACCTAAGTTTATAAACGAAGAATATGTAAAAGACGGAGCCGTTGTTATTGATGTTGGAATTCACAGAGATGAAAACAACAAAATGTGCGGTGATGTTGATTTTGAAAGCGTTAAAGACAAGGTTTCAAAGATTACCCCTGTTCCCGGTGGCGTAGGCCCTATGACCATTGCTATGTTAATGAACAATTGTGTTAAAGCTATAGAAAAAATGTAATTTATCCAAATCAGTGAGGATTGCCATGAAGTGTCCCAATTGCGGAAATGAAATTAAAAACGGCGAATTATATTGTGAAAAGTGCGGAGCTGAACTTCAGATAGTTCCGGATATGGAAATTGATATTGAAAGCGAAATGAAGAAAACAATGTCTCACATTGCAAAAGATGACATTGCAAAGGACTATGATATCGATTTCGATGATGATCCCAATATTATCTCTATGATTTTGGGTACTCACAAAAGCGGTAAGTTCTTTTATGTTTTCCTTGGAATAATTGTTGTTCTTATTTTGGTGGCAGCAATTTTACTCGGAAGAAGAATCAGTTCACAAAACAGTTACGATTATCAGATGTCAAAGGCTGTTGAATACAGCGACAGCGGTAACTATTTAAGCGCTATTTCATCCCTTGAGGCAGCTTACAAGATAAAGCCTAGTTCCGATATTTTATTTACAATAGCCGACTATTATTACACCCTTGAAAGAGATAACGATGCTATTTACACTCTTCAGGAAGTAATAGGTTCTGACTTTACTCAGGTTGAGAAAGAATCTGCATATAAGAAAATAATTTCTTTGTACTTATCATCTCAAAACTATGAAATGCTTGCAGAGGCTTTAAAGGATTGTAAGATTGACAGTATTGTTAAAAACTACGGCGAATACATGGTATTTGAGCCTGAATTTAACTTAAATGAAGGCACATACAACGAAACCGTTACACTTAAGCTTTCAACCGAAGGCCCCGGTAAGATTTACTATACTACCGATAAGTCCGTGCCAAATACAGGGTCAAATCTATTTGAAAGCCCTATTTTCCTTGAATACGGAAGCTATGTGATTAATGCGGTATATGTAAGCCCTCACGGTGTTGTAAGTGATGTGGTTACAAAGAAATACCTTATTGACGTTGAGTTTGAATTTGAACCCGATATTTTAACGGAATCGGGAGAATATACAACGGCTACGTTGATTGAAGCCGATGTTCCTCCCATGTATACTCTTTACTATACGGTTGACGGAGGAGATCCTGACAAGAACTCAAAGCAGTATAAAACTCCTATTCCAATGGAAGCAGGAGAGCATACTTATAAATTCGTCTGCTACGCCGCAGACGGCACTATGAGCAGTGTGGTTGAAAGAAAATACACTCTTAACTATAACCCCACTTATACACCTGCACAGGCCGTGCAGAGACTGTCTGAATACCTTATTCAAACCGGTTACTTTATTGACGGAGAAAGAAAAGAAGGAGTAAGCGGCAGATTCCTCCTTATGTATTCCGTTATTTACCCTATTGAAGGTATGGGAAACTACTATTTTGTGGTAGAATATCATGAAAGCGATGCCGGCATAAGGACTAATACAAACAACATTTATGCCGTAGGATGCGATGATTTGTCGTTATATAAAGTTAAATCTTCCGGAAACGGTGATTATACATTAGTTGGATTTTAGGGTATATGAATTTTAGGAAGGAAAATGAAAAAATGTACCAGATTTTGAGAGCAAGAGAGCTTACCACTAACATTTATGAAATGATTGTAAAAGCTCCCAGAGTTGCTAAGTCTTGTTTGCCCGGACAATTTGTTATTGTCAGAGCAAATGAAGATTCCGAAAGAATTCCCCTCACTATTTGCGATTATGACAGAAATGAAGGAACAATTACCATCGTGTTCCAGATTGTAGGTGCGGGAACAAGTTTTATGGCAAATTTAAAAGAAGGAGATTCGTTCCATGATTTCGTAGGACCTTTAGGCTGCCCTTCTGAATTTTGCACTGAGTCAATTGAGGAACTTAAAAAGAAAAGTATCGTTTTTGTTGCAGGTGGCGTAGGAACAGCTCCTGTTTATCCTCAGGTTAAATGGCTTAAAGAAAACGGCGTAAATGCTGATGTTATTGTTGGTTCCAAAACCAAAGACCTTCTTATCTTGGAAGATGAAATGAAGGCTGTTGCCGGAAATCTCTATGTAACCACAGATGACGGTTCTTACGGAAGAAGCGGTATGGTTACAAAGACATTGCAGGACCTTGTTGACGAAGGAAAACATTATGATGTGTGCGTTGCTATAGGCCCGATGATCATGATGAAGTTTGTGTGCAAGCTTACTAAGGAATTAAACATTCCTACTGTAGTTAGCCTTAACCCCATTATGGTAGACGGTACCGGAATGTGCGGTGCCTGTCGTGTTACCGTTGGTGATAAGGTTAAATTCGCTTGCGTAGACGGACCTGAATTTGACGGACATTTGGTTAACTTCGATGAGGCTATGAAGCGTCAGACACTTTATAAGACCGAAGAAGGAAGAAAATATCTTGAAGCAAAAGAAGGCGCCACACACCATGGCGGCTGCGGAAACTGTTAGGAGGGTAATCATGGACGTATTAAAGAAAGTACCGGTTCGTGAGCAGGATCCAAAGGTGCGCGCCACGAACTTTGAAGAAGTTTGTTTGGGATACAACGAAGAAGAAGCTATAGCTGAAGCTTCAAGATGCATTAATTGTAAGAATGCACAGTGTATGAAGGGATGTCCCGTTTCAATCAACATTCCCGGATTTGTAGAACAGGTTAAGAACGGTAATTTTGATAAAGCTTATGAAATCATAAGCGAGTCATCAGCCCTTCCCGCTGTTTGCGGACGTGTTTGTCCTCAGGAAAGCCAGTGTGAAGGTAAATGTATAAGAGGCATTAAAGGCGAGCCTATTTCTATCGGTAAGCTTGAAAGATTCGTTGCCGATTATGCCGCAAAGAACAATATTAAACCCACTGTTACAGCTGAAAAGAAGGGTAAGAAGGTTGCTGTTATAGGTTCAGGCCCTGCAGGCTTAACCTGTGCGGGAGACCTTGCAAAAATGGGATATGACGTTACTATTTTTGAGGCTCTTCATCAGCCCGGAGGAGTGCTTGTTTACGGTATTCCCGAATTCAGACTTCCCAAGGAAAGAGTTGTAGCAAAAGAAATTGAAAACGTTAAATCTCTTGGCGTAAAGATTGAAACAAACGTTGTTGTAGGTAAATCTATTACTGTTGATGAACTTATGAACGATGAAGGCTTTGATGCCGTATTCATCGGTTCCGGTGCAGGACTTCCTAAATTCATGGGAATCCCCGGAGAAAATGCCAACGGTGTATTCTCTGCCAACGAATATCTTACAAGAAGCAACCTCATGAAGGCCTTTGACGAAAACTCAAGCACACCTATTATGAGAGCAAAGAAAGTTGCTGTTGTAGGCGGCGGTAACGTAGCAATGGATGCTGCTAGAACCGCTTTAAGACTTGGCGCTGAAGTTCATGTCGTATACAGAAGAAGTGAAGAAGAATTACCTGCCAGAGTAGAAGAAGTACATCATGCAAAAGAAGAAGGTATTATTTTCGATCTTCTTACCAATCCCGTTGAAATCTTAACAGATGAAAACGGATGGGTTAATGCAATTAAGTGCATTAAGATGGAACTTGGTGAGCCTGATGAATCAGGAAGAAGATCTCCTGTTGAAATCCCCGGCTCCGAATTTACAATTGATGTCGATGCCGTAATCATGTCTCTCGGAACAAGCCCCAATCCTTTGATTTCATCAACAACAAAGGGACTTGAAATCAATAAAAGAAAATGTATTGTTGCTCAGGAAGACTGCGGTAAGACTTCAAAGACAGGCGTTTATGCAGGCGGTGATGCCGTTACAGGCGCAGCTACCGTAATTTTGGCTATGGGTGCAGGTAAGACTGCTGCCGCAGGTATTGATGAATTTTTATCAGGTAAATAAATCGGAGGAATAAAGATGCCCTGGTGTCCCAAATGTAAACTTGAATATGTAGAAGGCATAAAAGTATGCCCCGATTGTAATGTGGAGCTTGTTGAAGAGCTTAAAGAGGAAGAGGTTTCTTTTGATCCTGAGTTTGCGGAAAACTATTCTGATGAAGTAACCGAAGCTTTGGAAGAAGAAAATCTTACTGATATTCAAAAGCTTACGCCCGAAGAAATGGAAGCAATTATGCTTAGGGCAGAACAGCTTAAGAACTTTGAAGAAAATCCTGTTTATAAATCAAAGAAAGATAAGCTTTTAAACAACAAATCCGCTTACGGAGTGCTTATTGTGAGCGGGCTTTTGGGACTTTTGGTTATTCTTTTGGATGTGTTTGGACTTATAACACTTCCTTTATCCGGTTCCTCAAGAGTACTTACCTTTATAGTGCTTGGCGTATTATTTGCCGTATTTCTTTTAACAGGCTTTATTTCATTAGGAAATGTAAAGAAGTTAAAGCCTGAAGTTGAAAAAGAAGAAAAGCTTATAAATGATATAGTTGAATTTATTAAGCAAAATAAGTTAAACGGAAGCTACAAAAAGCCTAATCCCGAAAACTATGAAGCAGAATACTTAGAGCTTAACAATAAGGTCGTTTCGGACGTTAAAGAAGCGTTCCCTGATTTGGAACCGGGATTTGCTTATTATGTAGTTGACCGCTTCGCAGGAGACATTCTTGATGAAGATTAAGCTGATTACAGTTGGAAAAATAAAGGAGAAATTCTTTAAAGACGCTATTTTGGAGTATTCCAAAAGGCTTTCCAAGTTTTGTAATCTTGAAATAATCGAAGTTCAGGATGAGATGACTCCGGATAAAGCTACAGATGTTGAAAATCAGAAAATATTAGAAAAAGAAGGAGACAGAATCCTTTCCAAAATAAAGGATTCTGATTTCCTTGTTACTCTTGAAATAGAAGGTAAGAAGTTATCAAGCGAAGATTTGGCTAAAAAACTTTCTTCTATTTGTTTATCAGGACAATCAACCATTGATTTTGTCATAGGCGGATCTTTGGGGCTTGATAAAAAAGTAAAGAAACGTTCTGATTTTTCACTTAGTTTTTCAGATATGACATTCCCGCATCAATTGATGCGGGTAATTGTGCTTGAACAGATATATCGTGCATTTAAGATAAATGCAAATGAACCCTATCATAAGTAAGCGGAAAGGATTGTATGGAGAAAGTTATTGAATTTTCCGGTGAACAATTAAGAACTTTATTTGGTCAAAACGATAAGTATCTTGAAAAAATAGAGAATAAGTTAAACGTTATTTTAGTAAACAGAAACGGCGTTTTAAAAATAATCGGAGAAGAACCGAACGTAGAATCCGCTTATTCCATGATGACAGCTTGTTTAAAAACGGTTAAAGGAGGCGACGATTTGGAAGAACAAAAAATAGACTATGCTATTTCTTTAGCTAAAGAAAAGCAGGAAGAAGCCCTTTCATTAATCGATAAGGAAGTAATTTGCCATACTGTTAACGGTAAGCCCATAAAACCTAAGACATTAGGTCAGAAGGCTTATGTAGATGCAATGAAGAAAGATATGGTGGTGTTTGGTATCGGCCCTGCAGGTACAGGTAAAACTTACCTTGCAATGGCTTTGGCCATTACCGCTTTTAAAAATAATGAGGTAAATAAGATTATACTTACAAGACCTGCTATTGAAGCGGGAGAAAAACTTGGATTCTTGCCCGGCGACTTGCAAAGTAAGGTTGATCCTTATTTACGACCTTTGTACGATGCTTTATATCAAATCATGGGAGCTGAAGGTTTTCAGAAAAACATGGAGAAGGGGCTTATTGAAGTGGCGCCCTTAGCCTATATGCGAGGAAGAACCTTGGATGATGCTTACATTATCCTTGATGAAGCTCAAAACACCACTCCCGCCCAAATGAAGATGTTTTTAACCCGTATCGGTTTTGGCTCTAAAGTAGTTATTACCGGCGACTCCACACAAAAAGACTTGCCTAAAGATGTAACAAGCGGTCTTGATGTGGCTATAAAAATATTAAAGAATATCGAAGGAATCAGCGTTTGCAATTTAACAAGTAAAGACGTTGTAAGACATCCTTTGGTTCAAAAGATTGTAAAGGCATACGAAGTATACGAAGAAAAGGCAGCAAATAAAAACAAACAAAGGAAGAAATAATTTTGAGCACTCTTTCAAAAAAGAAGACAATTTCAGCCGTTTTAATATTGTTTCTTACCGTTTTGGTTACCCTCACAATGTCTTTTTTATACGATAAGACATGGGGCGAAATAATCAGAAACGGTGTATTTGCGCTTTCATTTTCTTTAGGACTTATTTATTTCTTACAGTATTGTTTAAAGACAGAGAGAATGGATTACGATAATGCGGAACACCCATACAGATTTTTGGTGGTCTACCTATCGGGACTTGTTTTAACGGTTCTTTTTCCTTTGATTGATAAAAAGGGATGGATTTTTTTAACCATTGCAATTGCGCTTTCCCTTTTTTCAAATGCATTCATTTCTTTTTATGTTTCAGCCTCATTTATAATACTGGCTGTTTTGCTTTCGGGAACGGAGATTGTTACCGTAGCGGTTTATTTCTTGGCTTCTTTCTTAGGAATAATGCTTTTTCAGGATATCGATAAACAATTTAAAGTTGCTTCATCGATATTTTTGTCTGTTTTATTCCTGGCAGTATTTGAAATAGCGGGCTTTGTTATGCTTGATAATTCAAAGCTTGATGCAGAGCAATTTATTATGCCTATTGTTAATATAGCCATTAATTCAATTGCTTTGTTTTTTTGCTTAAAGTATTTTAATACAACTGTTGCTAATCGTTACAGAAATAAGTATTTAGAGTTAAACGACCAGGAATACTCAGCGTTGATCGAACTTAAAAACGTATCAAAAGAAGAGTATTACAGGTCGATTCATACAGCATATCTTGCAGAAAGAATGGCCAATTCCATAGGATGCGATGTGGATATCACCAAAAACTGCGCATACTATCACAGAATAAAGAAAGCTTTCGACTTATCGGAAAAGGGATGTGAGGAGTTTGTTGAAAAGAATCAATTCCCGCCAAAGGCCGCAAAACTGCTTTTAGGGTTCTTGGATAAAAACTCAAGGCTTGTATCAAAGGAAGCTTGTATTGTTTATTTATCCGATAAGTTTATTTCGACTTTAATGAGCATTTTTTCAAAAGATAAGAAGGCTAAGGTAGATTATTCGGCTTTGGTTGACACATTGTTTGAAAAGAATTTTATTAAAGAGACTTTATCAGAGAGTGATCTTACTCAGAAAGACTTTAGACAAATCAGAGAGATTATTTTAAAGGAAACATTATATTATGACTTTTTACGTTGAGAATGAATTCGATTTTGAATTTGGTTTTGATGTTGAAAATCTTATAAAGAGTTTAACCGAAGAAACACTTAAATCAGAGAACGTTCCGTTTCTTAATGTATCTTTAAATGTTTCTTTCACAGATGATGAGAATATTCATGTTATTAATAAAGAGTTTAGGAACATGGATAAATCTACCGACGTTTTATCATTCCCTGCCATAGATTTTAATGCTCCAGCCGATTTTAGCGGCATTAAGGAAGGCGACCCTGAATACTTTGATTGTGAGACAGGGGAGCTTATTCTGGGAGACATTATGATATCAACAGATCATGCTGTAAGTCAGGCAGATGAATACGGTCATTCTTTAAAGCGTGAAGTAGCATTCCTGATAACTCACAGCCTTTTACATTTGCTTGGCTACGATCATGAAAGTGATGATGAGAGAGAAGTCATGGAAGCTAAACAGGAAGAAATACTAAAAAGATTAAATATTACAAGAGATTGATTAATGCCTATTGAGAAGAACGAAAAGAATAAATTTAATAATTTTTTGGTGCAGGGAAGCATCCTTGCTATAGCGGGAATTTTAGTAAGAGTATTGGGACTTGCTAAAAGAATTCCCATGCCATACATTATCGGAGACGTGGGTAACGCTTATTATTCCGCGGCTTATGAAGTATATAATGTGGCTTTTACAGTTTCTGTTTACGGTATTCCCCTTGCGGTTTCAAAGCTTGTTTCGGCGAAGGTGAGTAAGGGTGAATACAGAAATGCAGACAAGATATTTAAGTGCACTTTAAGATTTGCCGTTATTTTAGGTTTGCTTGTTTCAGGCTTTGTGTTTGTTTTTGCTGATGGATTATCAAAGATGAACCACGAGCCTATGAGCTATCTTGCTTTAAGAGTTTTGGCTCCGGCACTTTTGCTCTTTTGTATAAGTGCGGTATTCAGAGGTTATTTCCAAGGAATGGGCTCAATGGTCCAAACCGCTTGTTCTCAGCTTATTGAGACAATTGTCCTTGTCCCTGTAGGCCTTGGTTGTGCATATTATTTTACCAAGTATGGACGTAAAGTCGGTGCACTTTTACAAAATGAAAACTACGCCAATGCATATGGTGCTGCGGGTGCTACTTTAGGATATACGGTTGGCGCGGCATTTGCTTTGACCTTTATGATTTTGGTTTATAAAGCAAATAAGAGAACCTTCCAGAAGCGTATTTTCAGAGATCCTACCCATGTTATTGACTCATCATGGGATATTTACAAGGCTTTGCTTGTTACCATTGTTCCTATAACGGTTGGTTCTTTTGTGAATAATATTTCAAATTATCTTGATATGTGCCTTCATAACTGGATGATGGATGTTAAGGGCTTAGAGGCTATTAAATCCGTCAACTGGGGCATTTATTCAGGAAAATATTTAGTGCTTATTAATGTCCCCATTGCAATTGCTGCTTCAATGGGCATGTCAACGGTACCTACAATATCGGGACTTATGAAAAGAAAAGAATATCATGAGTTAAATCAAAAGATTGAAAGCGTAATAAGGCTTGTAATGATTATTGCTTTTCCTTGTGCTATTGGCTTGGCAGTTGTTGCTCCTAACGTAGTGTGGATGTTATTTTCAACAAAGACTCCCACGGCGCCCAATCTTTTAAGAATCGGAAGTATCGGTGTTGTGCTGTTTTCTTTATCAACTCTTACAAACGGTATACTTCAGGGAATGGGAAGGCTTATTAAGCCTATTACTCACGGCCTTATTGCAATTGTGATTCATGCAAGTATTTTGCTTTCGCTTTTGTATTTTACTGATTTAAACATTTATGCTGTTGCATTATCAAACAACATTTTTGCATTGGCAATATTTGCTATGAATATTGTTTCCATCAGGAGAATACTTAATTACAGACAGGAAGTAAAAAAGACATTCGTTTTACCCCTTTTGTGCTCGTTGGCAATGGGCTTGATTGTCTTTGTGCTAGACAGTGTATTGTCTAAGGTATTACACAGCAGATTTACCGTTGTTTTATCTGTGCTTGTGGGTGCAGTAGTTTATTTAATAACAATGCTTCTTACAAAGGGTATTACAAGATATGAGCTTGAAAAGTTCCCGGGCGGAAGCAAGTTATATAAAATCTTTAAACGTTTGCATTTATGTGCGTAAGGGGTGAATATGAAAAATGTCGGAATTATCGGAGCTGGTGCAAGTGGATTGATGGCTGCCATTGAAGCGGCAGGAGAAGGTGCAGCGGTTACTTTATTTGAAAAAAAGGACCGTGTCGGTAAAAAGATATTGGTAACGGGAAACGGTAGATGCAATTTTACCAATGCCAATATTTCAAAAGATTATTACTATACCGACGATGATGATTTTGTCGAAAGAGTTTTATCTAAGTTTGGTAATTCGGAGCTTTTAATGTATTTTACCGGCTTGGGTCTTTTGATTCGTGAAAAGAACGGATATTTTTATCCTTCATGCGAACAGGCTTCAGCAGTATTGGACTTGTTAAGGCAGGCTTTAAGCGAAAAGAATGTAGACGTAAAGACGGATAGTAATGTAATTTCTGTTTTAAACAAAAATGACAAATATGTCGTAAAACTTGAAAACGGCGATACTTATGAATTTGATGCCGTTATTGTTTCTACAGGCGGTAAAGCGGGTCTTGCACCTAAAGAAACTGTTAACGGATACGACATTTTAAATAAGCTTGATCATAAATCAACCAAATTATATCCGGCCCTTACTCAGATTAAATGTGATGGATTAAATTTTAAGGGTTTATCGGGAGTAAAGAGTGATTGTGTGCTTTATTTATTTGCCGATGAAAACCTTATTATGAGTCAGGGAGGGGAGTTGCTTTTCACTGACTCCGGAATTTCGGGAATTGTTTCTTTCCAGATAAGCCACTGTGTTGCAGAGTTTTTGGATAATAAGAAGAAGGTTGAAGTTGTACTTGATTTACTTCCCGGTATTGAAGAAGAAAACCTCAAAGCATTTATAGTTCCTAAAATGCTTCTTCATCCAAATCAGACTTTGGAAGAATTCTTTGTAGGGCTTCACAACAAAAAGCTTAATACCGAAATTATCAAAAGATCAGGCTTAAAGCCTTCAATGAAAGTTTCGGATGTTGATAAAGACACTCTTTTAAATGCTGTATTAAGCTTAAAAGAGGTTACCGTTAAAGCTACCGATGTTAACGGCTTTGACAAAGCTCAGGTTACAGGCGGCGGTATTTTAACAAGTGAAGTGACTGATGACCTTGAATCAAAGCTTCATAAGAATCTCTTTATTACAGGCGAATTGTTAAATGTAGACGGGTTATGCGGAGGTTACAATTTACAATGGGCTTTTTCTACGGGAATTATTGCAGGAAGAGCCGCCGGCAAACAAGAGGATAAATAATGATTTTAATTAATCAAATAAAGTTAAAACCGGATGCTAAGGAAAATGCACTTCGCTTAAAAGCAGCATCGATTTTGAAGGTTTTACCCGAAGATATTATTTCTCTTTCAATTGAGAAAAAATCAATCGATGCAAGAAAGAAACCTGATATATTTATTGTCTACTCCATTGCATGTGAAGTTAAGCATGAAGACAGTGTTTTAAGAAGGCATGCTCATAACAATCAGGTTTCTTTGTACAAACCTGTTAAATATACTTACGAAATAACCGGTAAAGAATTCATGCGCTCAAGGCCTATAATCGTCGGTGCAGGCCCTGCAGGGCTATTTTGTGCGTATTTTTTGGCTAAAGCAGGATATAAGCCCATTTTAATAGAAAGAGGCTTTGACATTGACACAAGAACTAAAGATATTGAAAGCTTCTGGACTACAGGTAATTTAAACAGGAATTCTAATGTCTTATTCGGAGAAGGCGGCGCCGGAACTTTCAGTGACGGAAAGCTTAACACTTTGGTTAAAGATAAATTTGGAAGAAACAAAGAAGTTCTTGAGATTTTTGTTAAGTACGGAGCAAATCCCAACATCCTTTATGAAGCAAAGCCTCATATCGGCACCGATGTATTAAGGGATGTAATTAAGGCCATGAGAGAAGATATAAAGGCTTATGGCGGTGAAATAAGGTTTAATGCAGAACTTACCGACATATCGATTAACGACGGTAGAGTAAGCTCTGTAACAATAAATTCAAACAATACGTTAGAGTGCGACAATCTGGTGCTTTGTATCGGACACAGCGCCAGAGACACCTTTAAGATGCTTTATGATAAAGGCTTAAAGATGGAGCAAAAAGATTTTGCGGTGGGCTTTAGAATTGAGCATAGTCAGAAGATGATTGATAAAGCTCTTTATACGGATAATGAGGAGATTTTAAAATATCTTCCTCCGGCATCTTATAAGTTAACCTATAAGTCTACGAGTGGACGCGGTGTATATTCTTTTTGTATGTGTCCCGGAGGCTATGTAGTCAATGCTTCTTCTGAGCCTGAATGCTTATGCGTTAACGGTATGAGCTATTCAAAGCGTGACGGAGAAAATGCAAATTCTGCAATTGTTGTAAGCGTTTCTTCAAAAGACTATGAAAGCGAACATCCTTTGGCTGGTGTTGAATTTCAAAGAAAGATTGAAAGAAATGCCTATAAAGAAGGAAACGGAGCTATTCCCGTTGAATTCTATTCAGACTTTAAGGCTGAAGTAAACGGATTTGAAAATCTTAACGATCAAAACCTTGATGAATTAATGGCTGTTAAGCCTCAGACTAAAGGGGTATATACAAAAGCGAAAGTCAGTAGTATTCTTCCTAAGGAGATGTCTGAAGCAATAGTAGAAGGAATTGATTATTTTAATAAAATTATTCCGGGATTTTCAAGTGACTATGCTTTACTTAGTGCCGTTGAAAGCAGAACATCTTCGCCTGTAAGAATTACAAGAGAATTTGATTCATTTGAAAGCATAAACGTTAAAGGAGTTTATCCTTGCGGAGAAGGTGCGGGCTATGCAGGCGGAATCACATCTGCTGCCATGGACGGCATGAAAGTATTTGAAAAAATTATAAGTAAATATAAGCCTTTTTAGGCGGAGGATTTTATGAGTACCAAAATGACTATGGATGAAAAAATAAAGCGTATCAATGAGCTTTATCATTTGTCTAAAGAAAGAGCATTAACCAATGAAGAAGCATTGGAACAAAAGTCTTTAAGACAGGATTATATCGATTCTATTAAAAAAGGCTTAAAGGCACAGCTTGAAAACATAGAGATTCAGGAATTGGATGGTTCAATAACAAAGGTTCACAAGATAAAGTAACGTTTATATTGGGTGTATAAGGGATGGATAAAAGGGAAATAAGGAAGGATTTGATTGATAAGCGTGATGCTATCAAATCAGATGATTGGGTTGAGTTTTCAAACAAAATTCAAAGGAATATTATAAGGTCTTCTTTATACAGAAATGCCGAATGCATTTTGTTATATTCTGACTTTCATGGTGAAGTCGGAACTTTTTCTTTGATTGAAGCCGCACTTTTAGATAACAAGAAAGTTTTCTTGCCTAAGGTGTGTGAAAACTTCATGGAAGCAAGAATGGAGTTTTATCAGATCTATTCTACACAAGAATTAATTGATGGCTTTATGGGGATTAAAGAACCCATTGGTTCTTTAGACAGGGTGTTTTCTTTAGATGAAATCGACCTTTCAAAGACTGTGGTTTTTGTGCCGGGAGTTGCTTTTTCAAAAGACAATTACAGGCTTGGATACGGTAAAGGCTATTATGATAATTATTTAAAAGATAAAGATGAAATGCTTAAAATCGGCCTTTGCTTTTCCATGCAGGTTACGGATACGATTCCAAATGAGGAACACGATATAAAGATGAATTATGTTATTACAGAAAAAACTCGTGTTTTGGATATAAATATGATAGATAGTTTGAGGATTTAATATTGATTTACAACGACGATGAATTATTGCAGTTAGACTACATTGATAAGTTAAGAAAGCTTGTTTACAACAAAGAGCAGAAGCTTGGAAGAAAGTTAACCTGTCAGGTGACCACTTTCGGTTGTCAAATGAATGCCAGGGACTCAGAAAAGATTCTTGGTATTTTAAAGTCTGTGGGCTTTGAAGAAAAGCTTGATGAAGCAGATGATGCGGACTTTGTTATTTACAATACCTGTACAGTCAGAGATAACGCAAACCAGAGAGTTTACGGAAGACTCGGAGCTTTAAAGAGCCACAAGAAAAAGAATAAAGAAATGAAGATTGCCTTATGCGGATGCATGATGCAGGAACCTTCTGTTATAGAAAAGATTAAAAAGAGTTATCCCTTCGTTGATCTTGTTTTTGGTACCCACAATATTTTTAGCTTTCCTCAGCTTTTACTTCGTACATATGAAGAAAACAAGCAGGTAATCGAAATCTGGGAAAGCACTGACAAGGTTGTTGAAAGGCTTCCCGTTGCAAGAAAGTATAAATTTAAGTCAGGCGTAAACATTATGTTTGGCTGTAATAACTTCTGTACTTACTGTATCGTTCCTTTCGTTAGAGGAAGAGAACGAAGCAGAAGACATGAAGAAATAATTGAAGAGATTAAGCGTCTTGCCGATGACGGCGTTAAAGAAGTTATGCTTCTTGGACAAAACGTTAACTCATACGGAAACAATCTTGACAATGAGGTTTCTTTCCCAGAACTTTTAAAGATGGTTGAAGAAGTTGAAGGAATTGAAAGAATCCGCTTTATGACATCTCACCCCAAGGATTTATCTGATGAATTAATTGAGGTGATGGCTAACTCCAAAAAGATTTGTAAACACATTCATTTGCCTCTTCAGTCAGGCTCAACTGAAGTTTTAAGACGAATGAATCGTAGATATACAAAAGAACAGTATTTGGCTTTGGTTGAAAAAATAAGAAAGGCAATGCCGGATATTTCTATTACAACTGACATTATTGTCGGTTTCCCCGGTGAGACCTACGAAGATGTTTTAGAGACCATTGATGTTATTAAAAAGGCTAAATACGATAACGCATTTACATTCATTTATTCTAAGAGAACGGATACCCCTGCGGCTTCAATGCCCGACCAGGTTCCCTTAGAGGATGTAAAGAAACATTTCGACATGGTTTTATCTACAGTCCAGGAAATGGCTAAAGAAAGAACCGCTCGATTTGAAAACAGGGTAGTAAGAGTTTTGTGTGAAGAAATCAATGAACAGGACGATTCATATTTGGACGGAAGAATGTCATCAAATACAGTCGTTCATTTCAAAGGCGATTCTTCCATGATAGGTAGCTTTGTAAATGTTAAGCTTACCAAGTGTCATGGTTTTTATTATGACGGAGATGTGGTTGACTGATAAGTAAAGGCAGGACAAAAAAGTGGCAGATTTTACGCCTATGATGCAACAATATCTGGAGACTAAAAAAGAGTATCCGGATTGCATATTGTTTTACAGACTCGGTGATTTTTATGAGATGTTTTTTGAAGACGCTAAAGTTGCTTCAAAAGAACTTGAATTAACACTTACCGGTAAAAGCTGCGGTCAGGATGAAAGAGCGCCTATGTGCGGTATTCCTTACCATGCGGTTGACTCTTATTTAAACAGACTTGTAACAAAAGGCTACAAAGTAGCCATTTGCGAACAGGTTGAAGATCCAAAGCTTGCAAAGGGCTTAGTAAAAAGAGAAGTAATCAGGATTGTTTCTAAAGGAACCAATCTTGATACTTCTTTAATTGATGAACGAACAAACAATTTCCTTATGTGTATTTGCTACCTTGATAACGGTATCGGTATATCGGTGGCAGATATTACCACGGGAGATTTTTTTGTTACGGAAGTTAAGGATATAAGAGGTATTCTTGATGAAGTTCAAAGGTATTCGCCAAATGAAATCATTTGTAACGAACCTTTTATGATGTCTGATTTTCCTTTTAAATCCATTAAAGAAAGAACCGACGTATCAATTAATTCAATTGATGCATATCATTTTGATGAAAAAGACTGCTTAAGGAATTTAAAAGAGCATTTTAAGGTTAATTCCGTAGAAGGCCTTGGGCTTCTTGATTATAAGATGGGAACAATTGCCGCAGGCGCAATGCTTTCTTTCTTGTATGATACTCAAAAGAATTCATTAGAAAACATTTCAACCGTTCACGTATATGATTCCACTAATTTCATGCATCTTGATTCTTCAACAAGAAGAAACCTAGAATTATGTGAAACCATGCGTGAAAAGCAAAAGCGCGGTTCGCTTCTTTGGGTATTGGATAAAACAAAGACCGCTATGGGTGGAAGACTTTTAAGAAGCTATATAGAACAGCCTTTATTGGACGTTTCCGAAATGAATGAACGTCTTGATTTTGTTGATGAACTTTTAAAAGATTCAATAAACAGAGAGGAATTAAGAGAGTATTTAAACGAGGTTTATGACCTTGAAAGACTTCTTGGAAGAATTACTTATAAGACGGCAAATCCAAGAGATTTGATTGCCTTTAAGAATTCTCTTTATATACTTCCTCATATAAAAACAATCCTTAATGATTTTTCTTCAAAGCTTTCTCAGGAAATATTTGAAAGCATAGATACTTTGGGCGATTTGTATTCTTTGATTAATGAAGCTATTTTGGATGAACCTGCCATTACTTTAAAAGAAGGTGGAATCGTAAAGAGCGGATATATGCCTGAAATAGATCATTTCAGAAATGCAAAGACCGAAGGAAAAGACTGGCTTTTAGCCTTGGAAGAAAAAGACAGAGAAAGAACTGGCATTAAGAATCTTAAAATCAAATACAACAAGGTATTTGGCTACTATTATGAAGTTACAAATTCATATAAGGATTTGGTGCCTTCAGACTATATCAGAAAACAGACTCTTACAAACGCGGAAAGATACACTACTCCCGAACTAAAGGAGATGGAAGAAAACATTTTAAATGCTCAGGATAAGCTCTTTGGCCTTGAGTATGATGTTTTTTGTAATGTAAGAGATACTATAGCAGCGAATGTTTCAAGAATTTATGAAACATCAAAGGCCGTAGCAAAACTTGATGTTTTTGCATCCCTTGCATATGTTGCGGAGCAAAACAAATATACAAGACCTTCACTTAACGAAAAAGGTCATATTTCTATTAAAGCAGGAAGACACCCTGTTGTTGAAAAGCTTATGGACGGCGGATTGTTTATTCCAAACGACACTAAGCTTGATAACGATAAAAACTGTATAAGCATTATTACAGGCCCCAATATGGCCGGTAAATCCACTTATATGAGACAGGTGGCGTTAATTGTACTAATGGCCCAGATAGGCTCCTTTGTGCCCGCAGAGAAGGCCGATATCGGTATTGTGGACAGACTGTTTACAAGAGTGGGAGCTTCGGACGATTTAGCAAGCGGTCAGAGTACCTTCATGGTTGAAATGAATGAAGTGGCAAACATTTTAAGAAATGCCACTCAAAAGAGCTTGCTAATACTTGATGAAATCGGAAGAGGAACATCTACTTTCGACGGATTGTCAATTGCCTGGGCTGTAATAGAGCATATAAGCAATAAAAAGATTTTAGGTGCTAAAACATTGTTTGCAACCCATTATCATGAGCTTACAGAGCTTGAAGATAAGATGGACAATGTAAACAATTATTGTGTTGCGGTAAAAGAAGAAGGGGATGACATAGTCTTTTTAAGAAAGATTATTCCCGGAGGGGCAGACAGAAGTTACGGTATTCAGGTTGCCCGTCTTGCAGGAATTCCCGATATTGTTTTAAACAGAGCAAAAGAAATTGCAGAGCAGTTATCCGATAATGATATAACGGAAAAAGTTCAAAGCATTGCCGTAAACATCAAAAATGACGGCATAAAGAAAAGGCCTGAAAAGGATGACTTTGATTATAATCAGATTTCTTTGTTTGATACAGTAAAAGATGAAGATGTTTTGGAAGAATTAAAATCTCTTGATTTAACAAACATCACTCCTTTGGATGCGCTTAATCAGCTTTCAAAATTCCAAAACATGTTAAAAAACAGGTGGAAGGCTTAAGGGGGTATAAACATGAGAGAGATTGTTTTATTAAGCAGTGAAACCATTGATAAGATAGCCGCAGGTGAAGTGGTTGAGCGTCCTTTAAATGTTGTTAAGGAGCTTGTTGAAAACTCAATCGACGCTAGTGCTAAGTCAATAAGTGTTGAGATTAAAGGCGGCGGAATTGATTTAATAAGAGTTACCGATGACGGTTTTGGAATAGAGAAAAAAGAATGCGAAAAAGCTTTTATAAGGCATGCAACCAGTAAGCTTCGTTCAATCGAAGATCTGGAAAGCCTGGCTTCTTTAGGCTTTAGAGGTGAAGCTTTGGCTGCCATAAGTGCAGTATCAAAGACTGAAATGATCACAAAGACTTATGATGAGCTACTTGGCACAAGAGTGCTTGTTGAAGGCGGTAAAATGGTTGATAAATCCGATGTCGGTGCTCCGATTGGAACCACTTTCATCGTAAGAAACCTTTTTTATAACACTCCCGCAAGAAGAAAATTTTTAAAAAGCGCCAATGCGGAAGGCGCAATGGTAGAAGATATAATTGAAAAGTTTGCCTTGTCAAATCCTGACATCTCATTTCAGCTTATAGTTAACGGTAAAACCAAACTTTCAACAGGCGGAAACGGCGCTTTAAAAGACGTTATCTATCATGTGTTTGGTAAGGACGTTTACAAAGCATTGCTTGAAGTAAATTACGAGTCTTTAGGCATTAAAATAAAAGGCTTTTGCGCAAAACCTGAGTTTTCATATCAGGCAAGAAACGGAGAGCTTTATTTTGTAAACAAGCGATTTGTAAAGAGTAAGGTAATTAATACTGCAATCGAAGAAGTCTACAGAAACTATTTGATGCAGCATAGGTTTCCTTTCTGTGTTCTTTATATAGACGTTGCACCCGACACAATAGATGTTAATGTTCATCCGCAGAAAATGGAAGTTAAGTTTTCGGATAATGAATTTATGTCTGATGCCGTAATTGAGGCTTTAAACGATGCATTTAACAATAAAGACTTAATTCCCAAGGTTTCGGTTGATGATAGGGATGTGGTGGTTGTTAATGAACCGGAGACGGAACCTGTTAGAGAAGAATTTCCTTTAAAAGAAGAATTTCCTTTAAAAGAAGAATTTCCTGTAACGGAAGAATCATCCTTAACAGAAGAATCTTCTTTAAAAGAAGAGTATGATGATTACTCTGTAAATGCTAATGAAAAATATGATAATGACACCGTTGTCGTAATGCCCAAAGAATTTGGAAAACCTTCAAATGATGTTAGAATACCCGAGCCCTTTGAGAATTCAAGAAAAGATAGTTTTGTTTTTGAAAAAGCGCCTGAGTATGTGCAGGAAACTTTATTTGAAAAGAAGCTGATTTCCGATGAACCTATAAAAGAATACA